>Ga0105092_10000073_pt1 | contig 44835 bp, 57 predicted proteins | sample PPLLak2March2015_FD_87021 | JGI IMG/M metagenome (GOLD analysis project Ga0105092, IMG submission 87021) | Freshwater sediment microbial communities from Prairie Pothole Lake near Jamestown, North Dakota, USA - PPLs Lake P7 Core (1) Depth... | ecosystem: Environmental > Aquatic > Freshwater >... | reverse complement strand
GTTTCAGTCAGTTTCAGTCAGTTTCAGTCAGTTTCAGTGATTGTCGGCGAAGGGCGTCTCCGCCCCGCGCCACACGCAGTTGGCCAGCTCCTCCTTGGCGCGCGTCCACGTCTCGCCGACGTTGACGAGCATGCCGTCGCGCACCAGCTCGACCTCGACCTCCCAGCTGTTGCAGCAGGAGAAGTGCGTCTGCGACGGGATGGCGACCAGCTTCTGGCGCTTGCAGTCGGGGCAGGAGAGGGTGTGGTAGCGGGTGATCATGGCAGGCCTCCGGTTTCCGGCCTCAGCCGGTCCCAGAGTTAAATCAGCTTTTAACTCGCTTGGCAAGGCCTTTCTTTTTCCGCTTGACCAGATACTTGCGCCAGTCCTTCCCGACGATCGCCCACCCTGCCGGCGCCAGCATGGCGTTCATCTGGTTGACGTGAACGTTGAGCGTTCGCAGCCGGCGCTCGGGCAAGCCGCCAATCTTGCACAATACGATCAGGTGATCATTGGGCACGCCCTCGGGGCCAGCGCTCTTGAGCATGTCGAAGATGCGCGCCTTGAGCGGCGGCAGCTCGACGCCGGATTTCTTGTGCGGCAATCTCTGGCCGCAGAAGCGGCAGTATGTCAGCGTGGTCATTTCAGCACCTTCTCTTTCGTCCATGCCTTGTCGGCGGCCTTGTCGGCGATCGTCGCCAGATCGGCCCAGTGACGCGCCAGCACGCTGTCACGCCAGTTGGTGGCGACGTGCTCCGCCTTGCCGTTGCAGATGTCGCGGATCGCGGTGAGCACCTGCGTGACATTGCCGGTGTCGATCGCGTGCTCGATTGCCTCGATGTGGACAGGCCTGATGCCGCGCTTCATGCGTCACCCGATGGCGTGACGTGCGTCAGCTTGCCTTCCTCGCTGTAGTGGTGCCTGACCGGGTCATCACACTCGGTCGCGCGCCAGTCTCGCACGGAGGTCCAGCGCATCGACAGGTCCATGGCGCTGAGTTCAGCCTCGCGCTTGGTGGCGAAGCGCAGGGCGTTGCCGTACCACTTGCCACTGCTGTCGGCGATGACTTCGGGTTTCCAGCTCATGCCTCACCCCCTTTCCCGGTGCGGATCACCTTGACGATCTGGTAGAACTCCACCCAGCGCTTGGTGAACAGGTCACGCCGGTTCTCGTAGGCTTGGAGCTTGTCGGCGCTCGACAGGCGCCAGTCGTAGGCGCCCAGCTCGCGCTTCGCGACTTCCGCCTTGTCGGCGTAGTGCAGCGAGGCGACATTGATGCAATCGAACAGGTCCTCGGCCTGCTCGACGGTCAGCTCGATGGTGATCTTGTCGGTCATGAGACGGTTCTCCGGTTGCCGGGCGTTGCCGGTGTCAAGGGTTAAAACACGTTTTAATCGGACTTGCAAGGCCTTTGCACAAGGCCTTTGAAATTTCCGCTTGCAATTTGCTTTCGCCGGGGGCAGCCTGTGCGTTCCGGTCGTCCACTCAAGCATGTGTGGCGCCGGTCAACAGCCCAAGGAGGGCACCATGGCCAAGTCAGCTGCCAAGAAGGTCACTGCGCGCGAGCCCGAGAAGAAGGGCGAGACGCTCCCCGAGCCCAAGAAGACCAGCCTCCCCGCCAGCGCGATCACCGCATTCGACGTTGCCGACACCGGCTTCGAGAACGTCGGTGCGTCCGATCTGCTGATCCCGCGCCTGACCATCCTGCAAGGCCTTTCGCCGCAGGTCACCAAGGGCAAGCCTGAATTCGACGAGAATGCCCGCGTCGGCAACATCTATGACGTTGGCTTGCAGGAGAATTTCGGCGACGAGCTGCACTTCCTGCCGGTCTACTACACCAAGGTCTGGCTCGAATGGGCGCCGCGATCGAGTGGCAAGGGGCTCATCAGGATGCACGAGACGAGCGAGATCCTCGAACAGACCACGGAGGACCAGAACGGACGGCAGGCGCTGAAGAACGGCAACTACATCGTCGACACCGCGCAATTCTTCGGTTTCAACCTTGATGCCCGGATGCGCCGCTCGTTTATCCCAATGTCGAGCACGCAGATGAAGAAGGCAAAGCGCCTGCTCACACTGGCGACCAGCGAGGAGGTCGTGCGCCCGAACGGCACCACGTTCGTGCCGCCGATCTACTATCGCACTTACCGGCTTGGCACCGTTCCCGAGAGCAACTCCGAAGGATCGTGGGTTGGATGGAAGATCGAGCGTGACGTCGCGCTGCACGAGCTGCCTGACTGGGAGCGCATCCGCGAGATGGCGGTGTCGTTCCGCAACTCGCTCGCGATCGGTAGGGTGAAGGGCGACATGCGCGACGTCGAGGGCGAGCATCCCGCGCAGCGCGAGCGCAACGCCCAAGGGGCGCCGCTGTGAGCGGCATCGTCGAGGCGTTCGACGTCGAGCCGACATCCGGCAAGGAGGTCCTTGCCGAGATCGTCGCCAAGGCGGAGCGAGCGGTCCATCTCGAACGGCGCATCGCCGATCGCGAGGAGGAGCTGAACGTCCTGCGCAAGGAGCTGAACGATCTGAAGTTCAGCCAGATCCCCGACGCCATGGCCGAAGCTGGCCTGACGTCGTTCGCCTTGAAGGACGGCTCGAAGGTGAAGGTCGAGGACTACGTGCAGGGCTCGCTGCCGAAGGATGCGGCGGCGCGCGCTGCCGCAGTCATCGTGCTCGAAGCACACGACGGTGCCGCGCTGATCCGCAATCAGGTCGTGGTGCCATTCGAGAAGAAGGAGCACAACCGCGCGATCAGTCTCGCACGCGAGCTGCAAGACCGTGGCCTCGCCGTCTCGCTGACGCAGGACGTGCATGCCTCGACCTTGCAGGCGTTCGTGCGCGAGAAGCTGCGTGGCGGCGAGCAGCTCCCATGGGAGAAGCTCGGCATCTTCGTCGGCAGGCGCGCCAAGATCACGCCAGCCGAATGATTACCATGGCGGGGACAGGTTCTCCGCGTGGCTGGACCAGCGCCGGGCAAGGCAGCCCAAAATAACGGTTCGATGCGCGAAGCCGGGATGGCACGACGTGTAAATAGATCCCGGTGAGCGTTAAAAGTCAGGCCCCCGCCATGGTGGAGTGCCTCATACCTGACAAATCGGATTATCCCGGCACCCTTAAACCTCAACCAACGGAGAACCTTTATGCTTAAACCTATCTGCGTCCCCTGTCAGCGCTTCTATCGCCCGCAGCGCAATGGTCGGCACTTCATCGAGGGCATGCCAATCAGGCCCGGTGCCGTCCCCGGCACGTCCGCGCCGCATGATTGGAAACCCTACAAGGTCTGGATGGGCGATCAGTGGAAGTGCCAAGGCTGCGGCGCCGAGATCATCGTCGGCTGCGGTCATCGACCGATCGCCGAGCACTATGAGGAAACCTTCATCGAGAAGATGCAAGGCATCACGCTGCAGATCAACGACTGCTGAGGTGACCCATGAAGCATCTCATCTTCGACACCGAGACGACAGACCTGCTGGCCAGCTCCTCGATGGCGATCGAGCGCAAGCCGCGCGTGGTCGAGTTCGCCGCCATCCTGTGGGACGACGATCTCAACGACGAGCAGGAATTCGAATGGATGTTCAATCCGGGCGTCCCGATCAAGCCAAAGGCGTCGGAGAAGACGCGCATCACCGACGACATGGTGAAGGACAAGCCGTCCTTCTCCGACAAGGCGTCCATGATCCGCACGCTGCTCGTGCTCGCCGACGTGGTGGTGGCGCACAATCTGCACTTCGACAGGCACATCGTGTCCTGTGAGTTCATTCGCGCCAACACCGCCGACGTCAAATGGCCGAAGGGGATTTGCACGATTGAGAGCACCGAGCACCTGCTCGGGCGGCGCATGAAGCTCGCCGAGCTGCACCGTTTCCTGTTCGCAGAGGACTTCCATGGCGCACACCGCGCCATGGTGGACGTGCGCGCAACGCTGCGCTGCTACCGCGAGCTGATCAAGCGAGGTGAACTATGAAGATGAAACTCCGCGTCGCCCTTCGGCAGAAGGGCAACTTCTACAACGCTTATGCGGCGGCCAGCGACACGATGGAAGGTGCGTTCCTGCTCGGCTCGATCGCAATGGGATCGGTGCAGAAGCATCCCGCCATCAAGATAGCTTTCATCGCACTGATGAAGCAGGTGATGGCGGCAGGCATCAAGGAGACGACTGGCGTGGAACCTGAAGGCTGGATCACGCACACCGCCCCCGAGAGCGAAAGAGGAGGATCTGCATGAGCATCGAGCGCAGCGGGAACACCGTCACGATCGTGTGTGACACGTGCGGCGAGGAGTTTCGCGGCGAGCCACACGAGGAGTTCGCCGTTGTGTGGTCAGCCGCCAAGCGTGATGGCTGGCGCGTGCGCAAGATCGCCAACGAGTGGCTGCACGGCTGCGAGAAGCCGCGCTGCGCGCCGACATGATGGAGGACAAGCATGGCAACCGCACTTGAACCGAAGCAAAAGCTGATCGCGGCTTATGCACACCTGTGCCGCAACGTGCCGCAAGATGTGCTCGCCTCGATCATGGAGGTGAACCAAGCCCGCATCAACGAGGCGGTGCAGGCCGCACGCACGGCATTCGAGTTTCCCCTTCTGAGGAAGGATCGTTCGGCGGCCTCCCGTCTCGACGATGACGAGTTCGAGCAATGAGCGCGCGCATTCGCACCGGCTATTCATTTCGCAAGGCGGCAGGCCACCTCGCCACCGTTGCCGCCACGCTCAAGGAGCAGGGGCGCACGCATGCGCCGATCACCGACACGGCATCGACCTACGGATGGGTGCTGTGGGACAAGACCGTGCGTGCCGCCGGCATGAAGCCATGCTTCGGCGTCGAGCTGGCGGTGTCTTCCGACATCAAGGCGAAGCGTCCGGTTGTTGACTACTGGACGTTCCTCGCGCGAGATGATCTGCGGCCATTGCACGAGATCATCGGCGTAGCAACCGAGCAATTCCGCTATGAGCCTCTGTTGACATGGGATCAAGCAGTCTCTGCATCTGATCACCTTAATGTCGTCATGGGTCATCGGAGTGCGGTCGGGGACATCGAGCCCCGGCCGCATCTCTGGTTCGGCATCGGTCCTGCGGTGGGCATTGGACAGATGCGGCGCGTGATCAAGAGCGGGCACCGCTTCGTTGCCGTCAGCGACAACCGCTTTCCCGGCCAAGGCGATCGTGCGCTCTACGAGATGGCGTGTGGCAAGCGCAGCGACACGCAGAGCTATCCGCAATGGATCATGAGCGACAGCGAATGGCGCACCAACGTCGCAAACCATCTCGAAGAATTCAGCGGCAACGCCCTTGTCGAGATCGCGCTCGCCAACCGTGACGAGATCCTCGAAGCGTCCACCGCGACCTTGCAGCGCGCCGAGATGGCGCATCCGGATCGGCCCTACACGCTGATGGAGATGTGTCAGATCGGTGCGGAGCGGCTCGGCGTCGATCTTGGCCACCAGCCCTATTTTGACAGGCTGTGTCGCGAACTGGAGCTGATCGTCGCCAAGCGCTTCGAGGATTATTTCTACATGGTTTCCGACATCGTCATGCGCGCGCGATCGAGCATGATGGTCGGGCCTGCGCGCGGCTCCTCGTGTGGCTCGCTGGTGTGCTACCTGCTCGGCATCACGTCGGTCGATCCGATCCCGTTCGGCCTGCTGTTCGAGCGCTTCATCGACATCAATCGCGCCGACTTGCCCGACATCGACATCGACTTTTCCGAGCAGCACCGCGACATCATCTTCCGCTATGTGCGCGACAAATATGGCGCGCATCGCGTGGCGCGGCTTGGCACCGTCAACCTGTATCAGGCGCGCTCCGCGCTCAGGGCTGCCGGGATGGCGCTCGACATCCCGCCATGGGCGACCGCGTCGCTCGCCGATCAGGCAGAGCTGGTCGGCATCGAGCAGGCGCTCAAGGGCAACCTGCTGCTGCGCCAGTATCCCGAGCTGGCGCTCGCCGCCAAGCTCGAAGGCCACCCGAGCCATGCTGGCCAGCACCCGGCTGGCATCGTGATCACGGCGGGCGCGGTCAGTGACATCGTGGCGCTCGACCGGCGCAGCGGCGCTACGATGTGCGACTACCGCGACGCCGAGACGCTCAACCTGCTCAAGATCGACATGCTCGGGCTCACCCAGCTGTCGGTGTTCGAGGATGCGCTCAAGCTCGCCAACCTCGCGTCCAACGCGCTCGGCCTGCTGAGCCCGTACAACGACCAGAAAGCCCTGCACGTCATCAACAGCCGCAGGTATGCGGGCATTTTCCAGTTCAACGGGCAGGCGCTGCAAAATCTCGCCAACCAGATCACCATCACGTCGATCGACGACATCGTGGCACTGACCGCGCTGGCGCGCCCCGGCCCGCTCGACAGCGGCGAGGCGCAACGCTGGGTGCGCATCAGGCTCAACAAGGAGGCACCGAGCACCATTCATCCGCTGTTCGAGCCGATCCTGAAGCCGACACTCGGCGTCGTGATCTATCAGGAGCAGGTCATGCAGATCTGTCGCGCGGTCGGCATGAGTTGGGAGGAAGTGTCGGCAGTGCGCCGACTGATCAGCAAGTCCGCTGGCGCGCTCGAACTGGACAAATACGAGGCTGCATTCGAGCTTGGCTGCATCAACAACGGCATCGACAAGAAAACCTTCCTGCATCTTTGGGACGTGCTGCGCGCGTCGGGCGCCTACTCGTTCAACAAGAGCCACGCGGTTGCCTACGCGATCATCTCCTACTGGTGCTGCTGGCTGAAGGCGCACTACCCGCTCGAGTTTGCGGCCGCAACACTGACCCATGCCGGCGAGGATACACAGATCAAGCTGCTGCGCGAGCTGGAACGCGAAGGCATCAGCTATGTGCCCGCCGACAAGAACGTCAGCATCGACAAGTGGACAGTGGGGAACGTGGATGGACGCAGGATGCTGGTTGGTCCGCTGTCGAACATCATCGGTGTTGGCCCGAAGAAGCAGGCCACGATATTATCGGCGCGTGCGCGGCCAAGGGAACGGCTGCCCGACAGCATCGGCAAGCTGCTCGCCAATCCGCGCACCAAGATCGACAACCTGTATCCAATCCGCACCGAGATCCGCCGACTGATGCCGGACCCGAAGGCATTGAACATCACGTCGCAGCCGATCGAGATTTCGAAGGTGCAGGCCAACGGAGAAAAGCACGTTGTGATGGTGTTCGGGCGCGTCGAGGAGCTTCGGGAAAAGATCGTCAACGATGTCAGCTCACTGAACCTGTGGATCGAGGATGACAGCGACAGAGTGTTCGCCAAGGTATCGCGTTATGACTTTGATTTTCTCGGGCGTGAAATCATGCGGCACGGTGCCGGCTACTACGCCATCAAGGGCACGGTGCCATCCGACTTTCGCATGATCTGGATCGAGGGTTATCGTTTCATCGGAAAAGGTCATGGCAAAAAAGACGATCAAGATCGCGACGCTCAATGACGTCCCTTCGATCGCGGCCTACCTATCACGCATTGGCGCGGTGCCACGCTCGATCCGCTCGGCGGTCGTCGAAGAGGTGCATGGGCGCTATTGGAAGGACCTGCATGTCGTCCGCTTCAGTCCGGCCGACAAAACCAACCCGGTCATTGTCCCGGCAGACGTGGAAGGTCTGGCACCAACCGACAGTGAGCTGGAAGCGATCATCAAGGATCTCGACCTCTATGAGTGGCCCGCGTCGAAGCTCTTGGGCAAGGTCTACGAGCTGCCGTCACAACTGAAGAAGGTCGATCCCGAGAACCTGTTCGAATTCCGCAACCGTGCTGGCCAGCTCGTCATGCTGCAACAACGCACCGAAGAGCAGGATCGCGGCAAGTATCGCCCGTGGACGCCGTTCGACGACTATCTGTGGCGAATGTGCGAGCCGGATGGTCCGTTGCCGATATGGGGCATGGACCATCTCGGCGAGAACACCACCGTGTTCATTCATGAGGGCGCCAAGGCGGCGCGCGCGATGCACCGGCTCACCAACCCGACGAACGAGGAAGAGCGCCACAGGCTCGCTGCGCATCCGTGGGGCAAGGAACTGACCAACGCCGCGCACCTCGGATGGATCGGCGGCGCGCTCAACCCGCTGCGCACGGATTGGGCCGAGCTGTCACGCTGCGGCGTCAAGCAGGCCTTCATCGTCGCCGATAACGACACGCCCGGCCTCACTGCGGTGCCGCTGATCGCGCGCAACCTGCAAGGCATCACGGTGTTCCTGATCCGCTTCAACGACGAATTCCCGCCATCGTTCGACATGGCGGATGATTGGCCGGAAAATTTTTACAAGGGTGGCATCTATCGCGGACCATCGTTCGACGACCAGCTCTGCCCGGCAACGTGGGCGACCGACATGATCACGGTCGGCAAGAAGAAGGTCCCCAAGCTGCGCGACGAGTTCAAGAAGACGTGGGGTTGGGTGTCGGAGGTCGATCTCTACATCTGCCTGCAACGGCCGACGATGCGCTACTCCGACAAGGTGTTCGAAGGTTACATGGCGGCGTTCAGCCATCCCAACGTCAAGCTGGCGCAGCTGCTGCGGCAGGAGATGGTCTGCCGCTATGGCAAGATCGCGTACCGCCCGGACAGGTCGGAGTTCGTCATCGGGCACTTCGGCGAGGCCGCCACCATCAACCTGTTCTCGCATTCCAACATCACGGCGCTGGCTGGCGACGCCACGCCGTGGATCGAGTTCATGAACTATCTGGTGCCGGACCCGCGCGAGCGCCACGAGCTGATGCGCTGGTGCGCGACGCTGATCGCGCGCACCGATCTGCGCATGGGCTATGCGACACTGATGGTGAGCGAGACACAGGGCATCGGCAAGAACACGCTCGGCGAGAAGATCCTCGCGCCGCTGGTCGGCATGCACAACTGCTCGTTCCCGAACGAGCGCCACGTCGTCGAAAGCCAGTTCAACTCGTGGCTGGTCAACAAGCGCTTCGCCTTCATCGCCGAGATCTACAGCGGACGATCGTGGAAGGCGACCAACACGCTGAAGAGCCACATCACCGATCGCCAGACCGAAGTGAACGAGAAATACGTCAAGGGCTACACCACGGAGAACTGGATACACGTCATGGCGTGCAGCAACTCGCTGCGCGCGCTCAAGCTCGACAACACCGATCGCCGCTGGTTCGTGCCAAAGCTGATCGAGATCCCGTGGCCACACGAGAAGTGGGTGCGCTTCAACGAGTGGATCGAGGGCGACGGGCTGCGCATCATCAGGCACTGGGCCGAGCAATTCGGCGACTACGTCAAGAACGGCGAGCACGCACCGATGACCGAGCGCAAGCGCGAGATGCAACGCGAGAGCGAGAGCGAGGCGATGCAGCAGCTGCGCAGCTGGTGCGAGGGAAACGAGGAGATCCCGATCGCGGTCACCGAGAAGGCGCTGCGCGATTATCTCGAACGCACGACGGCCGAGCGCAAGGTCTACGAGAGCAGCACCGAGATGCGCAACCTCATGAAGGATCTCGGATGGGTGACGTTCGAGGAGCGGCTGACGATCGACGGGCTGAAGCAGTGGGTCATCATGTCCCCGCTGGTCGTGAAAGAGCTGGCCAGCATATCGAATGACATTGCGGCACAGCGCAAATTCGTCCGCTCGACGATCAAGCTGCCAGTGGACAGCAAGCAGGCAATGCTGTAAGGCCTTTTCAATGATCAACATCGTCATCGCCACCGACAAGGCCATTCTGTCCGGGCCTTTTGCCGAGCGTGGCCTTACCTTCGTTCAGGCACTGGAAGGCCGCAGGCACCACACGGAGGGCAGGCTCACGTTCGAGCCGACAGCGCATAATCTGCGCGTCGTGAAGGCAGCCTTCCCCGAGCTTGGGATCACGCCAGAGAACCATAGCAAGACCGCGCTTCACCAGTCGTGGGTTGATCCGCTCTTCCGCATGACGCCGCACGACTATCAGCTGGAAAACTTCGATCGCTTCAAGGACGCGCCGGTCTGCGCCATCTTCTCCGATCCGGGCACTGGCAAGACCAAGACCGCGCTCGACATCGTGTCGCATCGCTGGCACGCGCGCATGATCACGGGCGTGCTGGTCTTCTCCTCGCCCAAGGGCGTGCATGCGCAGTGGGTGGAGGAGCAGATCCCGCTGCATATGTGGGAGAACGTGCCGTTGCAGGCTTGGTGGTGGCGCGGCAGCAGCAGCAAGGTGCCGAAGTGGCTCGCCTATGCGGCGCCGGGGGACGAGCTGCGCATCTTCTCGGGCAACATCGAGATGTTGGTGAGCGAGCGAGCGTGCGTGACGCTCGAAATGTTCATGTCCGCGCACCGCGACAAGCTGCTGATCATCGTGGACGAGAGCGACAGCATCAAGAATTGGAGCGCCAAGCGCTCGAAGAAGCTGCGCGAACTGGCGCACAAGCACGGCGTCAGGCAGCGCATGATCATGACCGGGACGCCGATCGCCAAGGACCTGACCGACGAGTGGGCGCAGTTTTATTTCCTCGATCCGCGCATCATCGGGCACAAATACAAGACCAGCTTCCAGTCGCAATTCTGCATCATGGGCGGCTTCGAGAACCGCAACGTGGTCGGACACCGCAACGTCGAGCAGTTCAAGCAGATCACGGCGCCGTTCATCTTCCGCGCCACCAAGGAGCAGCTCCACCTGCCCGAGAAGGTCTACGACACGGTCCAGTTCGAGCTGACCGACGAGCAGCTCAAGCTGATCCGCGAGATGCGCGAGGCCTGCATCGCCGTGCTCGACAGCGAGCAGGACCGTCGCGTGCTGGCCAGCACCGCCGCGACTGCGCTGCTGCGCATCCACCAGATCTCGTGCGGCTTCGCGGTCGTTTCCGGCGAGAGCATACAAGCGCTGAAGAACCCGCGCCTCGACGTGCTCACTGACCTGCTCAACCAGCTCGGCGAGCGCAAGGTGCTCATCTGGTGCCGCTTCCGGCACGACATCGAGGTGATCTGCAAGACGCTGCCGAACCATGCCGTGGGCATCTATGGCGCCACCTCTCCCGGCGACCGCGCCGCCGCGAAGAGCGTCTTCATCAACGATCGCAACGTCAAATATCTGGTCGCGACGCCGGACACCGCAGGCAAGGGCATGGATGGCTTGCAGACCGTGTGCTCGACCGCGATCTACTATTCCAACTCCTACAACGCGATCCTGCGCTGGCAGTCGGAGGACCGCATTCACCGCATCGGGCAGAAGGGGACCGCTTCCTACTTCGACCTGATCGCGCGCGGCTCGCCCGACAAGGCGATCCTGCGCAACCTGCGCAACAAGAAGGACCTGTCGTCGCTCGTGCTGGACGACATGCGACGCATCATCGAGGGAAAAGAATGAAAGAGGAATTGAGCGACCGCGAGCGGGTGATCTTCAACGTGCTGAAACGGCGCAAGCAGGTCCCGATCGACGACATCCTTCAGCGGCTGGCGGAAGCGGGCCTGCCGCTCAGCGCCAAGCGCGCGACGCACAGTCTCGTCGGCATGATGAAGTACCTCACCGCAAAGGCGTGCCAGGAGGGCTGGATCATCTCGATGGTCGATGGCGGACGCGGCGCCAGCAACAAGGCCGCGTACAGCATGAAGAAAAGGTTCTGACATGGATGAAAACAACAGGGAGGCGCAGGTGCGGATCGACTTGCTCAGCAAGCTCGATGCCGAGCGCGCAAGAAACTCGGCAAACGAGCAGCATGCGGGTAATACCGCAGGACAGAACATTGGAATTCGCCGGGTTGGCGGCATCGTTGGCGGACGATCGGACGGCACCATGGAGCCCGGCATTCCCCCGCTCGCCCCGCTGCAACGGACGCATGATGCGATCAATCACATCATGCAGAACGAGACTGCGCTGCGCCATCAGCTCGAAGATGCGAACAGGTCGAACGAGCGCCTTGAAAAGGAGTGTCTTCTCCTGAAGCACCAGCTCGACACCGAGCACGTGGTGCGACAAGCACTCGAAGCAACGATCCGCCAGATCGCCGAGATCGTGGTCAACGGCAGCAAGGCGCCCGGGACATGAACAAGCTGCCCGCCATCATCGGGATCTCGCTTGCAGCGGCGCTGCTGGCCACACTGGCCAGTTCTCCGATGCCGGAACCTCGACCGGCTGTCCCCCGGCAGCCGGTCGAGCGTGAACTGACGTTCGAGGAGCGCTGGGAGCCGGTGCGCCAGCTGCCGCCGATGATCCGGATGAACGAGCTGCCACCGCGCGTGATCCCGGTGCGGACCATCCCGATCCGCGCCGAGCCTGCGGTCTACATCGAGCCTGCCGAGCAGGTCGCCACAGCCGAGCCGATGCCAAGACCGCGCCCTGCGATCAAGCCCAAGGTCATCTTCCGGCCGATGGACGTGTGCCGCCGCCACGGCATGACCAAGCAGATCACGCGCGGAGGCAAGTCATGGCGTTGCAGAAGGTGAAGGCCAAGGGCGTCAAGGGCAAGAAGCGGCGGAAGACGCATCGCATGGGGTTCGACAACTGGGAGAACATGGAGGCGGTCGAGGCTTTCAGGGACAAGGTCGGCGAGCTGGTCCAGAGCATGGTCACCGACATGATCGTCGAAGGCCTTGAAGTCGCGTCCACCGAATACAGATGCTGGGCATGGCTCGACGGCAAGGACGTCGATACGGTCGAGGTCGAGATCCCGATCGGCGCGAACGAAGATGACAGCCCGCGCTGGGAATGGTCGCTTACCGAGCTGGTCAAATGGGACGTCGAGATCTGCGAGGATCTCACTGAAGGCGGCAAGGACAAGAAGCGGCTGCGAGCCCTGAGCGAGCATCTCGGCAAGCTCAAGGCGATCGTCGATCAGGCGCTGGCCAAGGGTGAAAAGACATGAGCGGCGACATCAACGAACGGCGCATCATCCTCGTCGCCTACCAGTCGCTGATGCATCTGCCGCTCTACAGCACAAGCAGGCACCGGCTGCAAGGCGCGCTGGCGGCGCTGCGCGACGAGCTGGCACTGATCAGCGGCATGAGCGCGGAGCAGATCCAGAACCGTGCCGAGCACATCGCCGCCATGGGCCGGGAGATCTTCGACATCAAGCCCGACAAGGCGAATTGATCGTGGTGATGATCCCCGCCGAGACGCTCGCAATGACCGATGCCGAGCACGAGGCACGCTTGAATGAGATGAAAAGGCGCGTCGATACGGCTGAGGAAAATTGCCGATCAGCCGTAGCCGCGATGCGCATTGCAATGGAGCAGAAGGACAAGGCCGAAACCTTGGCGCAGGACCGGCTCTACGGGCTGCTCGCAGCAGCGTCGTTCTCGTCGATGCTGCTGCGCGAGCTGCAACGGCTGACAGACAAGAAGGACGGCTCCACGCCCGAGCCCGGCCCGAACGATGGCTTGATACCATGACTGACCCGGTCGATCGCGAGAAGGTCAACGAGCTGATGGCGCGCATGCTCACCTGCGCAACGTTCCTCAACACCATCGAGATCAGCGAGATCCTCATCGATCAGCAGATGGAAGCGATCATCGACGCGCGCAGCCTGCTGGTTCAGGCGGCGAGCGCGCTGGAGCAGCTCAAGCCGCCGCCCGTGCCGATGGAGATCCTTGAACCGATCCCGCCACCACCGGCAAACTTCACGATCGATCGCACGCCGTCGCCTTACTGGACCGATCCCGGTCCCCCGCCGAAGCCGCCCGAGCGCAGGCAGAATACGCGCGCCTGTCCGAACTGCGGCAGCCGCGCGCAGAAGTCCGTGCATCGCAAGCCGGGAAAGAGCGCCGAGCTGGAATGTCCGATGTGCGGCTATCGCTGGCCATATGCCGCCACAGCGAAGTGGATCTAGCGCTTGCCTTTGCGCTTCGGCAGCTTGCCGCTCTTGTCCGCCTTAGCGAACTCCTTGCCGACTTTCTTCGGGATGCCGATCGTCGATTTGCCCTTGGCGGCTGCGTGCATCGCCTTGCGCTGTGCTTCACTCACTGGCGGCATGTCAATTCTCCCTCGCGGCATGGTCATGACCTCGACCTCGACACCTTCCGGCACCGCGAGCCGGATGATGATCGGTTTCACCGGCTGTGGCTCCGGTGCTGGATCTGGCTGCCGGACGATCGACGCAACGAGGGCGGCGAGGAAATCCTCGTGATACTCCGCCACCAGATTGCCGATCGACACGCCGTCTGACCATTCCGGCACGATGTGCTTGTCGCCGTTGATGATCTCGCGCGCCTGATACGGATCGTCGCGCGTCTCGTTGAAATACTTCACCAGTGTCTGCGGCGTGCCGTCACTGGCGGTGCGAAACCATCCCTCGGCCATGCCGCGAAACATCACATCGGCGGCGATCTGCGGATCGAGCGCACGCCCGGCATGCCATTCGAGATCATCGTCCCCGGTGAGCGCGAGCTTGCTGGTCGCCTTGGCGTAGTTGTCACGCCACGTCAGCTGCACGTAGCCGCGACCGTAATAGGTCTGCTCAGTCTCGGTATCGGGGATGCCATATGAAGATCCCTCGCCCTTGCCATATTCCTCGATCGGCCACATCGTGCTTGCCGTCTCGTGCTTGGTGGTGGCGAGCGGATAGGCGAGGTGACGCAGGTCGTCGGACATCGCGTGCCGTTCCCACTCGTCGAGGATCGCGTTCTGTCCATCGACCTGCTGCTGCGTGAGCTTCCCGCCAAACAGCGTCTTGCGCACGTTGTCGAAATAGATCTCGCGGTCGAATTTCAGCATTGCGGCGGGTTCCAGTCGTTCAGCACCTTGAGCGAGCCAACATACGCCTTCACGGCGTTGTGCATGCCGGTGACGGCGCGCCCCGGCTGGTCGGTCGCGTCACGCATCCAGTTATCGAACATGCGCCCGGTATGGTTCCGCATCGCATTGTTGACGCCCTCGCGCATGACGGTGCGCAGATCCTCGCGCGTCTCGGGCGACATGCACTGCACGTAATGCGCATAGTCGGTCATCTTCGGCGCGGGCCAGACGAGACTGCCGCCGATCAGCAGCAGGCCGAGCGTGACCAGCAGCAACAGCAGCGGCTGGATCGTTTCCATGACACGCTATCGCGCCTCCAGCTCCTCCACGCGCGCCGCCAGCGTCTTCACCGCATTGATCAGCGCGAACAGCAATGGCCCGGTGTCGAGATCGCGAACGTCCGCCACCGCGACACCATCGATATAGCCTGCCCGCTTGGTGATGATCTCGGGCATCGCCTGCTCGCAGTCCTGCGCCACCAGCCCGATGAACTCCTTGCCGTCCAGCGCAACATGATAGTGGGGGCTGTTGGCGTAAGGCACCGTCACGGCCGACTTGTCTTCTCGCTCCTCGGGATCGGGAACCGACTTGTTGGACGGTGCGGCGCGCGTGTCGTTGCCCTTGTAGGTGAACTTCACCGGCTGCAACGTCAGGATCGCGTCGAGGCCATTGTCGTAGTTGCCAGTCACGCTCTTGATGCGTGCATCAGAGCTATCGGCCCATGGCCCGCCGCCAACCTTGTAGGCAATCGTTGCGACGGTGGTGAGCCACCACTGGGTATCAACGTGCAGCTCGAAATGCGACGTGCCAATGCCACCAGCACCGTTGTTCGTTCCGAAGCGCCAGACACCGTCCGACGAAGCCACCATTGCCCATGACGGATTTGCGCCACTGTTGAGCACGAGGGCGGCACCAGCACCATCGACCTGAACCCTGCCAGTTGCGCTGATGGTGCTGGTTGCAGTGATAGTGCCGTTTGCGGCAACCTGCGCGCAAAAAAGCGGGCCACCAGACAAGACGTAATTGCTGCCATCGTAATAGAGATATTTGTTGTTTGTTTGTGCGCCGAAGTAGAGCGCACCGCTCGTCGCATTGGTATACGTAATCAGAGGACCACCTTGAACGCTGCCGCTTGCAATGACGCTGCCGGTTGTGATGATATTGCCAGATGTATTAAGACCCCCGGCCTGAATGCCACCAGCCATTATGAGGCCGCCACCGACGAGATTAAAATTGGCCCCGTCATACTGAAGATACTTGGTCGCGGTCTGGTTTAAGAAAAGTGTCCCAGTGTCTGAGTTCGCACCAACCATGATGTTGTTATGGACGAGCAATTGCCCGCCAGTGAGAGTGTAATTGGTGCCGTCGAACAGGAGATATTTAGTGCCAGAATTGCCAAAATGAACGGCCCCGGAATTTGCCGAAGTGATGGTATAAATTCCACCATTGGCCTGAAGCTTTCCGTAGAACAACGCAGTCGCATCCGCGCGAGCAATGTCGAGCGCGGGACCGATGAGCGCCCCAGCATCGTCATAGCGATAGAACGTCACATCCGATCCCGCATTGGCGCCACCCTCGGGCAAGGCGGTTCCCAGCGACAGGAACCAGCGCGGCTTGTCGATGGTGTACGTTCCGATCCCGACATGCTGGTCGGCGGCGCTCTTCTTCAGCAGCAGCGAAGGTGACACCTTGCTGATGGTGAGATCGCCGGTCATCGTGTCGCCAGCCTTGGCGACCGCGCCAAGCGCAGTCAGCGCGTCCGGCGCCGTGCTGGCGCCCGTGCCGCCCTTGTTGACCGGCAGCACCGCGTTGAACGTCGCAGCGACGTCGTTGACCCAGTTGTTGTAGCGCGCGCTGTAGACCGTCTGGTCGGGTTGGCCATACGTGCCGTCAGGGATGACGTAGTTGCCGTCCGGTTGCCGTCCCATCGATCATCTCCCGAGAATTCTGCGCGCACTGCCCGGTCCATAGAGGGCGTCGAATTTTGCCGCAGCCTCCGGGGAAGGAGCAGCCCGCAAGCTCTTGATGTCGTCCGGGTCCGGGATGATCTCTACCCGGTTGCTCTCGATGGTCCTTGCATCGATCGCCGGATCGAGCTTTTTCAGCTCCGCATTGTTGTTCGCGATGGTCTGGTAGGCCTCCTTGCGCAGGTTCTGCACGATCTTGAGCATGCTCTCCTGTTCGAGGTTGCCCTTGATGCCCATCGCCTCCATGGCCTGCTCAAGCTCGACGTTCGAGATCGAGCCGGTCGGCGAGATCTTCTTCGCCATCGCGCCAACCATCGGACGCATCTTGGCGCGGAATTCCTCGGTATCAATGATCTGCTGCTTCCACGTTGGATCGTCGCGCCATGGATGCTTGGCGCCCGGGAACATGCCGGACACGCCCTTCCTGAAATCCATGATGCTCGGAAAGCCGAGCTGCCCGCCCGTCCCCGGGATGGGGATGCCCGGCCCCTTGTCGGCCCACAGCCCGGCAATGAGCTTGCGCTCCTTGAGCATCTTCTCCGCCTCGTAGAGCGCGGGCAGGTTCTGCGCGATCTCCCGCGCGACCTCGGCACGCTTGCTGGCCGCCGCGACCAGCGACTTGTGCGTCTCCGGGTCACCATAGGCCCGCCCGATGTTCTCCTTGCGCAGCTCCTCGGTCTGCTTGCGCTGTTCCTCGGGCAGCTTGCGCTCGATTTCCTGCCGCTCCTTCCTGCGCGCCAGCCAGTCGCCATGCTCCCGGTTCCACTCAGTCATGGCGTCGGCGTCCTGCTTGTCGCGTGCCTCCTTGGCCCGCTTGAGATCCTCATTGAAGGCCTCGCGCTGCGGCGTGGACATCAAGTCGAAGCGCTTATCGTTCAAGGTGCGCTTGAGCTGCTGGATGCGCGGCGTGTCCACCCCGGTCTTCGGGCGTGGTGGCTCGGGACCGAGCGGGGCAGGTTCGTTGATGAAGGAGGTCCCCGGCGCTGGGAGCGTCCCGGGAGCGCCTCCCGTGGGAGGGGCGACCGGAGCGCCATAGGCGGGTTTTGGCGCACCAGCGGGCGCCGCTGCTGCGCCGGGAGGCCTTCCAGCACCAGCCTGAGCCAGCATGGTCGGCACCAGACTGTCGCGCCCGGCGGCGATCGAGGCGGGCGGCTCGGTGTCGGGGCGCTCGGCGAGCGAGGCGCCCGGACCTGCGGCCTGCGGCCCGCCATAGGTCAATCCTGGCTGGCCAGCATCTGACACGGTCCCGGTGTCGAGCGCGGCCATCTGCAACAAGCGCGGGTTGGCAGTGGCAGTCTGGGCGATCGCCGAGCGCCCGGCGTCGATCTCGGGCGGCAGCTCGGCGGTGAGCGAGCCCGGCACGGGAGCCAGCTCGGGGGCCAGCTCGGCCGAGCCCGGCGCGGGGGCTGCGGTTGGCGGCGCAATGGTCGGCTCCTCGGCGGCGGACCTGCGCGCGGCGCGATCGAGCGCATTCTTCTCGCGCTCGGCCGCGTCGGTCTGGCGCAGATACAGGCCTTCACTGAGCTTCTCGGCTGCCGATGACAGGCCTTCGCCGAACGTCTTCGGGTAGGGACGGGCGCGCGAGGCAAGCGCGGCCGCGACGGCACGGCGCTGCTTCAGCTGCTCGTAACTCATGCCCTCCTTGGATCCGGTGGGCCAGAAAATCGACGAGATCAGATCGGTCGGAACGACTGCGGGATCTTCCGGCGTTGCCATCTATGCAGCCCTCCCGAACACCGCTCCCATGCGGTTCAGGTCGATGTGCTTCACACCGCCGATCTTCCTGACGGCTGACGGCTCGATCTTCTCGACGTCCTGCGCCATCGGCCCGACATGGCGGCGATCTTCCGGATCGTCCTTGTAGCTGTATTGGTAGATGGGCAACGCACCCTTGTTCGAGAACACCTTGCCCATCGGCACAATGTTCTCCTTCACGTTGCGGTCGGAACGGATGGCGGCGCTGCCAAGACTGCCGCCCGCGCCGAGCAGGCCACCCATGAGGTCGTTCCAGCTCGACAGCCCGGTCTTGTAGATGTCGTTCTGCTGCGCGAAGCCCTGATTGATCAGCCCGGCAACGTCGGTGGTGGGGATCTGGGTGCGCTGCGCGTTGACCCAGCTCGGCTGCTGCACCTGCGAGCCCGAGAGCAGTGCAGTGATCTCGTTGATCGGCTGCGTGCGCTGCTGGTACTGCTCGGCCAGCCACTGGTTGCGCAGCGAATTCTGCGCGCCGAACATCGTGTTGGCGCGATTGAGCGCCTGCTGCTGCGCCTGATTGAAGAAGGTCCCGCGCGCTGCGGCCTGCTGGAATTCCTGCGCCTGCGCGGAATTGAAGAACGCGCCACGCGCTGCGGCCTGACGCTCGGCCTGCTCTTGCGCGGTGTTCTTGAACATGGCGCGCGCCTGCTCCTGCGAGTAGCCCTGCGCCTGTGCCATGTTCTCGAACGTGGCTTGCTGGCGCGCCATCTCGCTCAGGCGCTGCTGCTCGGCTCCGCCGCGCTCGATCACGCCAAGGCGCGCGTCGTTGGCCTGCCGCGCATAGACATCATAGGCGGCCTTGTAGGCGGGCGAGCCCGGGCGGATGCCTTGGTCCGCGAGGCGCTGGTTGATCCGGTCTTCCTCGACCGCGAGCTGCGGATTGAGCCGCTGGAACATGCCCTCTTCGACGCGCGCGCGATCGGCGCTGAAGTTGTCCTGCGGACCATAGCTGCGCGTGATGTCCCAACCCGGATCATAGTCGCGCGTGACGTCGCCGCCCGAGCCGTAGCCATACTGCGTCGCAGGCTGCTGGGCGAAGCTCGACACCGGGTTGCCCGCAGCGTCGAACATGCTCATGTCACCCATCTGCGGCGCGGCAGTCGTTCCCGGCATGCGCCCTTCGGCCTGCCCGAACTGCTGCCAGTGTTGCGCGGCAAAGTCGGCGGGCAACTGGCCCCACTGCGCCTGCGCCTGCCGCGCCGCTGGCCACAGATCGGGATAGCGCGACAGGTAGGCGTTGATGTCGAGGTTGCCGAGCTGCGGATTGAACGATGTCCCGAGCAAATTCTTCAGCGCGCCGCTTTGCTGATTGCTCAGTTGCGCAAGGTTGACCTGCGCGCCCTGCTGATTGCTGAGCGCTTCCTGTCCTTGCGGCGTGAGCGTCTGCTCTGCCGTCCAGCGCGGGATGTTGAACGACTGCCCCGTCGTCGGATCGGTGTAGTTATAATTGCCGGTGACGTTGTAGTTCAGGTTTCCCTGCGGCGTCTGCTGGTTGACGTTGCCCAGATAGGAGTTGGCGATCGCGGTCGAGACGTTGGTGCCGGTCTGCGCGGCAGCCGTCTGCATCGGGTTCGGAGGCGTCGGCGGGTCCGGGGCAAGGCCACTGTAAGCCATCAGGCTGCCTCCTCTGTGAGTGACCGGCCATGACTGATCCTGCTGCCGTACCAGTCATCATCGGTCAAGGTGCAGATCACACCATCGAGGTCGCGCCCAAACAGGCGCGGCACGAGCGTGAAGGTGAAACCGACTGCCGCCAGGATGCGCAGCACGCGCTCATCGCGCTTGCGCACGTGGATCAGCAGCAGCTGGCAGCCGCACTCCCGAAAGACGAAATCACCGATGCGATTGAGCGTGCGGCGCGACAGCCAAGCACGGCTGACGGCGGAAGCGGTCATCTCGATCCTGCCGCTGTGCGGGTCCCAGTTGTAGAACACGACGCCAGCGAGGAAGTTGTTGTGCTCATCGACGACAGCGATGGTCTTGCAGTTTCGGTAGCCCTTCTCCTCACCTTGGAGATTGGCCACGATCGTGCTGACGACATCATCATTGTCGTAGACGAACCGGATCATCAGCCAACCCCTTCAGCCCCGAAGCCTCCGCTTTCGAAGCCACCATGACCGCTGAAGCCGGTGCCCGGATCGAAGCCGCCCCATCCGCCGCCACCGCTGAAGCCGCCGGGAGCGTTGAAGCCCGAGCCGAAGGCATAGCCGCCAACTCCACCTTCGAAGCCTTGCGCCGACGCAGCCATGGCGGCCTGATCACCCGGATCGGTCACGTCTGGTCCTTGCTGGAAGGATCTCCCGCTCGGCCAGCTGCCCGGAGGTGCGGTCGGAGCGGATCTTGCCGTCTGGGCAGGCATGCCATGGATCGCCGGATCGTTCGGATCGGGCAGCGTGTTCGACGGCATGTCGCCCCAGCGTCCAGCGAAACTTTCGTTCGGCGCCGTGATCGTTGCACCCGGCGTGTTGTTGGCAGTGGCAAATGAATTCGGGCCAGAGAAGCTTGCACCGAAGTTGCCGATCGATGGCGAAGTTACTGAACCGGGAGTGCCTGAAAAGGCAGCGCCGCGCCCAGTCTCGCCCGTATTGAAGCCACCTTGCGTTGCGTTGCCAGCGCCGAACATGCCTGAGCCGCTGTTTGCCGCAGCAGCTGCCGCAGCGCCGAAACTGGCGTTGCCCGGCCCCATGCCGCCAAACGCTGACGTGCCCGGAGCCATGCCGCCCGACAGGCTGCTGCCGACAAAAGGATTGAGCTGTCCATAGGTGAAGTTGCCAGCCGCGAGATGAGCGTTGGCCGGATCGTTCATGTCGGGACCGCCTTGGAACGAACCGAGCGGATAGGCTCCGCCTCCGCCTCCGCCTCCGCCTGATCCTTGTGGCGGGATGTAGCCGCCCAAGCGTGGATCACCCGATCCTCGTGGCCCTTCGAAGGATACCTGCTGCTGTGGAGGCTGCATGCCCTGCTGCGCCAGCATCGCCTGCGCGATTGCATCGCGCCCGGCATTCATGTCGGGACCGCCTTGAAACGATCCCGGACGATAGCCGCCGCTTGGCCCGAAGCTGGGGTCCCACCCTTCGAGCGTCCTCGTGTCGTCCTCTGCGCGGATCATCTTGCGTCTCCTTTAGACAGCGACAGCGATCTGCTCTGCGATGAATGAAACGCCAAGCACCTCGACGTCAGGCTTGGCGGCTTGGTTGATCTGCACCTGCACGATCGGTGCGTGTGAATAGCCTGTTTCGCCGATCGACACCCAATAGGTCGATCGCGTGTTCGGCATCGGTGGCGCGGGCCGGTCGAAGCGCACGCCATCCGCCGGATCACCCGGGATCGGGAACGGCAGCGCGTGATCGTCGCCCCAAAGGCCTTGATCCCACACTTCCCCAAGCTGCGGATCTCCACCGATCGGCGGCGGAGGAGGCAGCTCATAGACGTAGTTCACCGCGCAGGTGACCTGCGGGACGAACGGCTCGATCGCGCGCGTGTTGAACGAGCAACGCGCCTGCCGCACGGTGAACTGGTTCGGCGGCGAGCCGAACACTTCCCATCCGCCAACGTAGCTCGCGATGTACGGCATGCGCTGATCGACGTCATCAACATCCGTGATGGTGTCGTAGCCACCGATGTCGGCCTGCATGATGCGGCCTTTTTGCGTGCCGAAGAACATCGTGCGGTTCAGCGTGGTGAAGCACATCGCATCCCATCCGGTGATGCGGCACCATGCTCCGGTGTTGGTGTTGACGACGCCGCAGCGCCAGTCACCCGAAGCACCGCCGGGCCAAGTCACGAACAGCGCGCCAAGCCCGCCGAACTCGTCCCACTTGCACATCGTCCACGGCAGGTTGCCCTTTGCGATCATCTCCTTCATCCACATCGGGTGGATGTTTACCGTGATGGCGGAGAACTCGAGCTGGCCGGTGTCCTTCATCAACGCCTGACTTATTGGGACGATGCCATCCGCCGTTGCGATCAGGACGTCGCCGCCCACTCTGGTCCATGAGTTCTTCCCCAACGGTCGTGTGATCTGGTAGCGCCCTTCCTGCCGCCAGTTGGTGGCGTCGGCCGGATTGGTGCCGGTGAAGATCGCGATCTCGCCCTCGGTCGTGACGAAGGCGCACTTGTCGTCGATGCCGTCACCCGCCGACACGGACCACGCACAGCCGAACAGCAGCGATCCTCCAAGCGTGAACGCGCCCGAGAGCGGGATCTGCAACAGCTCGCCGCCGACATTGTTGACGCCGAGACACCATGCATTCATCGAGCCGCCCTGAATGAAGAACAGGCGATTGCGATACTTCCAGACCTGCGTCAGCCCAAGCCCTTCGACGACCGGCGTGTCAACCGGCCCGGTGATCAGCGTCGGCGGCGTCGTGGCGCCCGGACGCAACTGCTGCCATGCCGTGCCGTTGAAGCGCAGCGCATAGTCGCCTGCGTCGTTGACCGCGATCAGGTACGTCGTGCCATCGATAGTCGCCAGCGTCGCGGTCGAGAAGTTGCCATTGGCGAGCGTGATGTCGTTCGGCGCTGCCGGTGCAACCGGCGTGCCAAAGTCCCCACCCGCAGTCACCTCGTGCAGCGACGTCGCATTGGCGGCGAACATCCTCTTGTTGGAGCCCGCGATGTAATTGAACATCGAAACGATCGAACGGTTGTCCGGCGTGCCAGTGACACCGAGCCGCGTCCACTTCTGTGATCCGCCACGCAGCCTGATCGTGTTGTCGGTCGGGAACCAATTGTCGAGCAGGAGCGCAGCACCCGGCCGCATGAAGGCTGGGTTCTCGTTCAGGATCAGGCCGCGCAACGGAGCAGGCAGGGTCTTCGGGATGACCTGCATCTGCACCTGTCCCGGCGCCGCGAAGCGCCGGAACGCGCGGTAGTGCGGGAGCGAGCGGTTGCTCATGGCGGAATTGGTCCGGGGTATGGCGTCTCAGGCGCGCTCGGTGTCGGATATGGATAGCTGCGGTTCATCGCAGCGCTCACCGTCTGCCTGCCAACGATGATCGGCGCAGGCTTGTCGGAGCCCGAGAGCGTTGACAGCGCGTCTTCGTAGTTCGCGATGTCTTCCGCATAAGCACCACCCTTGTAGGCCTTCCACTGCCAGATCATCCCGAGCTTCAAGATCCGCTCGGGAAGACGGAAGACGTCGGTGTCGGAGAGGAAGACGTCGCTCGGCCCGCCGCCGACGCTGGTGCCAAGCGTGATGCAATACTTGTGCAGGTACCAGAATTTCAGCTGCACGCCGACTGGCGGTGCCGGGCGCACGTGGATCTGGTTGCCATAGATGATCCACGATCCAGCCGGATCATTGAAGCCGTTCAGCTCCCTGACCAGCCATTCGTCCGGATCGGAGATGAAGGTCAGCGGCAACGTCGGCTGCGCACTCGAATAGATCTCCGACGTCTTGAGCATGCGCTGCCAATCCGGCGGCAGGTCGAACGCAAGCGTGACGCCATCACCATTGAGCGTGGCGAGCTTGCGGAACAACTGCCATTCGCGCGTGTTGTAGGCGATGCGCTGCGCCATCTCGTTGGCGAGCTGCACCATCTCCCACGCGGTACGATCCTCTGTCGGCAGCACAAAGATCGAGCTGGCCGGTGGCTTGACGCCGACGAAGGCGCAGACCTCCTTCACCACCGACTGAACCGTCATGGATCAAGTCCTCGCGTCCTCTGCCATGCGCAGCAGCGTCTTGAGCGGGGGATTGCCGATCGGCCGCTTGCCGGTCGTCTCGGTGGGGAAGGCGCGCAGCTGGTCGCTGTTCATGCCGACGAACTCGGCGCTGACGTTCGGCGCAGCGGCGACCTTGGGATCATCATCCTCGTCCTCGTCCTCGTCCTCGTCCTCATCAGGCGGCTCGGGCGGGATTGGCGTTTCCGGCTCGGGCTTTGGCGGGCTGGCCAGATACTGGCGCTCCTCCTTCATCACGCCGATCTGCGCGGTGAGCGCTTCGATCTGCTGCTGCATGCGAATGACCACCGCGTTGTGGTCGCTCGACGCAAGATAATCGGTGGCGAGGTTCTTCAGGTCGCGCCCGCCCATGCCAAGGTTCTTCAGCGGCTGGCCTTCCAGCTCGGCGAGCGCCTCGGCGGTGTAGATCGAGAGCGCACGCAGCTCGGCGCGCTTGCCCTCGGTGAGGAACGGCAGGTAGTCGAGCGGCGTGCCTTCCTTGGTCTGCGCCAGCTTCGCCTTGAACTGCTGATACTGCTTGGGCCAGCGCTCCGCGTAGCTGACCTTGACCCGCTCGCCCGTCTCCTCGTCGTCCTCGAAGTGCGAGAATTCGGTCGAATGGAAGACGTAGACGTCGCGCGATCCGGCGAAGCGGATCTCCACCACCTCGACATCGTCGAAGATCGGTCGGCCAGCAGCCGTGGTCTTGCTCGGGTTCTTCATCGCGATGGTCTTGAACAGCGGCGTGATGACCGCAGCCTGTCTGGCCATGCCATTCTCCTTGAATTCTGAGGCTGGCCAGTACGTGGCCAGCCTCCCGTTCAGTATTCCGAAGGTTACGCCGCTGCGTTGCTGTCGAAGAAGCGCCAGTTAAACATCGGATTTACTTGAGTAAGCTCGCCCATCCATCCGATAAACTGTGCAATTGCATCCTTGTCGATGGGCATCTGACCATCACCCTTGAACAGCTTGTCGAAGTTCCGGCTGGCGTTGTAGCGCAGCCGGAAGGTGCTGGTGTTGAGCCCGAAGGTGGTGTCGTCCGGCATGTTCGAGCCGATGCCGCCGTCGAGCACGATCTCCGCGCGCTTGCCGCCGCCAATGTACTCCAGCGTCGAGAAACCAAGCTTGCCGAGCGAACTCTCGTTGGTCTGCCGCTGGATCGCGATCGTCGCCGCATCGTAGGCCGCGTAGTGCTGCGACGACATCAGCAACAGGTCAGCATACTGCCGCCCGCGCGACTGCTTGGTCATGATGTAGTTGAGTTGCGGGCGGATCGTGGTCGAGGTGACCTGCGTGGTGAGCCCGGCAGGCCACGTCTCGGAACCGGCTCCACCGCTCGGATCATAAGTTTTGGTGCGCCAGATCGCATTGTCCACGCGGCTGATGCCGCCATAGACCCCGGTGTTCGGCAGCACCGGCACTGCGGTCGCGAGCCCGGTCAGCTGCTTGCCGCCGTTCGCAGTCCCCGCGCTGTACATGGCAACGTCCATGGAGTCTTCGAGCGAACGCTCGGCCGCGTCCATGTAGCTTTCCAGCGTGTCCATGATCTGCGCTTCACCCTCGTTGTTGAGGATTTCCTGCATGGACAGGATGATCGGCACAACCACCATCTTCGGGGAGAAGAAGGCGTCGTTGAAGATGTCGATCGCTGGATTGAGCAGCTGATCATAGCCACTGTACCACTGCGCATCGGCCTTGCCGATCTGCAACGTCTGGCGAATGCGCGGGCCTGAGTAGGTCCGCCACAGTCCCTTCTTGCGCATCAGCGCGAGCAGGGCGTTGTTGTTGGAGACGAGATCCTCGTAATCCGCCGAGCGATCCTCGAGCGCCATCGAGAGCACCTGCTGATAGGCGACTTCGGTATTGATGTTGGGCATCGGCTAAGCTCCTGATCTGACCCTTCGCATTGCATTGGTGAGCGCTTCGCGGTTCGACACCCTCTTCTTGGGGTCGCGCGGCTGCGATGAAGGCGTGCCTCCGTTCGGGGCACCGGAGATCGAGCGATCGACCTCTTCGTCTGATCGGGTCTGAGCCGTCGTGTCGCGGGTCTGAGCCGCCTGTGTTGATCCATTGGATCGTCGTGCCGTCCCTCTGTCGGGACGAAGTTTCATGGCACGCTCATACGCAGCTTTGAGCGGCCATCCACGGTCCATCTCGTCCTTGATGATGTCAAGACGCTCATCAAAGCCGGGATTTGCCTCGGCGAACTTGTCGATCTCCGAGCGCGTGTTCTTGAACTCCTGCCGATATTGCATCTCGTGAAAGCCGGTGGCAAGACGCTCAACCTGCTGATAGAGCCGCCCAAGCTGATGCTGCTGCGCCTGCGCATGGTTCTGGTGCTGCACCAGCCGATGCTGCTCGGGCGTCAGCCGCAGCACATCACGGGCAAAGTCATAGACGTTGTAGCGCCCGCCATTGCGGCCGGGCAGCCCCATGTTGTTGATGATCAGGTCAATGCCGCCGAACAGATCCGAGCGCAGCTGCTTCTCGATGCCGGTGTAGTTGCTGAGCGCATCCTTGAGCGTCGTGCCGGTCCTCTGCGCCATGTCGTGGAATTCGCGCAGCTCGTTGAACGCCTCTGCGGCGCCGCGATACTGCTGGATGCCGCGCTCCATCTGCTGGTGCGCCTGATAGACGGCGCCGCGCACGCTCTCGGGAACGCCGTTCCAATCCGCCTTGGCAGCCTCGCTGAACCGGGGAGGGGGATCGCGATAGGGGGCATCGTCCGCGAGCGGCTCATGCCTGACCGGCTTCTGCTCACCCGGCTTGACGCCCTCCTCGCCCTCGGGCGCGCGCGCCACGAACCTGCCCTTGTCGCGCGGCTGCGGCTCCTTGGTTTCAGGCTTTTCCTGAGCCTTGGCTTGAGGTTTTCCCCGATCTTCACCGGGAGTTTTCCCCTCCTCGGCGGCACCCTTGGCCTCCTGCGCGGCACGCGACTTGGCGAAGGCGCGCTCGATCGCCTCGCGCCGCCCCATGGCGCGCTCGTGCGCGATCCGCTCGGGCGACTTGTCCGGCGCCTGAACGCCCGTGCTGCCATGCTGCGCGTCGGGCGACTGCTCAGGTATCGTTACTTCGGTCTGGACGTTCGGCGGCGAAGGGCTGCCGACGTCTGCCGTCTGGATGGTAGTATCGTTCATAGTGGCCTGCCTTGACCTTTTCGATCGCGTCCTTGATCACACGCTGGCGCGCGCTGCGCTGCTCGCGCGTGGTCAACGAGCGCGATTTCAGTCGTGGTTTTTCATTGCCGACTTCAGTCAGCCCGAGCGCACGACCAACAGCCCGGAATTGTCGCTTCGAGGTGTAGAATTTTCCATCGACCTGCTCGGTCGGCTCCATCACGTCCGAGATCACATACGGCATCGGCAGCGTCGAGCGCGCAGGTGGCGTCTGCTCGCGCACGAAGCGCCAGCGGTTCGGCGCGATCTCGACCAGCTCGCTCATGGCACCGCGAACACCCTTGCAGCCGTCGTCCAACCTGTCTGCGCCGTCACAGTCAGCGCCGTTGTCCACGCCACGCCATCCGCCGAATACTGCAACGTGAAATTCTCTGGCGACTGTGCAGGATTGCTGGAGCGCGGCAGGATCGAGATCTGCGCAACCTGCTTGCTGTCCTTGAACTCCCATCCAAGGATGCCGGTCTGATCAGTCACCGTCTCGTGATAGGTCGTGGTGTTGTTGTCGTCGAACGCATTGGGGGCAGGGAGCGAGAAGCCGGTGCTGCGGTGCCACGCCCGCCCCTTTCCTGATCCGGTGAGGTCGGCGCCGCCCGCCGTGCCGCGAAACTCGATCTCATTCAGCGCCAGCTGCGAATTGCTATCCACCGCAGTCACGTTCAATCGCCACAGCGGCTTGCCGCCAGCCGTTGCCGCCGGGTTGGGAAAGGCCTGCGCCTGCGCGATGGTGCTGGTGTCGTAGTTCAAGCGATTGATGCCGGATGGCGACCACCCGGCCACGGGCGTGAAGGTCGTGCCATCGCTGGAATGCGAAATGGAAAACGCCGTGATGTAGCTGAGATCACTGCGCGGCAGCAGGCGCACGACGTTGACGTCGATCGGAGCGCCATAGTCCAAGGTCATCGTCTGTGGCACGGCTCCCGATGAAGCAACCCACAAGGTGCTGGCATTGCCGTCGATGGCGTTCGCCGCCGGGAAGCTGCCGTTCGATGTCGATGCCGTCGCACTGACAGGTGCCGACGCAGTCTCGCCCAGCTTGGCAAACTCAATGTGCTTTATCCCCGCCTCCGCAGCCCCGGTGAAGCTGTTGATGGTCATCCTCCAGAACCGCGCCGAGATCGTTGTCGGGGCAACTGGCCCGCTTGTCTCGAACGTGACAGGCAGGCCGAGCGCCGCCACCTTGGTGACGGCAAGGCCTTGCGTCGCCTCGATCACTGGCAACCCGAGCTTGGGTGCCGTGGCGGTGACATCGACGACCGCGATGCCACCCGAAGCGACGGTGACGACCGGCAGGCTCATGGCGCGCGCTTCACACTGAAGTTGTCAAGCTGGGCTGCACTTTCCACGGCGCGCAGCAGCAGGATCTGACTGACAGCGGCAGTCGTGATCGTCCCGCTAAAGTGTCCCGTGTTGCTGGTCCCGGGCACAGTCAATGAAGCTCCACCAACACCAACTACGACGTTGGCCATACTGTCCGTGGCAATGATGTCGAACTCGAACAGATAATTCCCCGCCGTGATCGGCTCCACCGGATCGTCACGGGAGCCTTGACCAACGTCGCTGCCATCGAACACGAGAACGCCATCAGCGATGGAAGCGGATGTTGACAAGGTCCACCCGGTGGCGCTGGCGAAGTCTCCACTCACGACCAGCTCGACCGCTTCTCCTCCTCCGCCCGTTTCCCCCGAGCTGCTCGGATGGTCGCGCTGCGGGAATTCAGTGTAGTCGCCGAGCGTGCTGGTCGTGGTCACACGCCCGTCCGGCGTCGTCACGCTCACCTCGGTGCCGTCAGCTTCCGCCTTGCCGGTCCCTTCGAGCGGATCAGCGAACGCGCCGGTCGCAGCTGGCGCCCCGGCACCGACAGGAACAAGCCCTGCCGGTGTCGGAGGCGTTCCCTGATAGTCCACCGCAACGTTGGTTGGCGGCGTTGGGTTGGCCAGCGTGACGGTCGTGCTGCGATCGAGATTGGTCGTCGGCGCCGCCATCGTGCTCTCCTACGAGTAGGTCAGCGTCTGCGCTGCGCCCATCGGCATGTCGGCAAGGCTGATGCCGACGTTGCGCGCTCCAGCCAGCGTGCGCTTCGGCACGTTGGCGGTGATCGAGGTCGCCGACACGAAGGTCGAACTGATCACAACGCCGTCCACCGTGACCCGCGTCTGCGGCGTGAAGTTGGTCCCGGTCAGCGTCACGGCAGTCGCGCCAGTACCAACCGTGTCGGTCGTCGGCGAGATCGAGGCAAGTGCTGGTGCAGTCGCAGGCGACATCGACGAGGGATGCAGCTTGTTCGGAAACTCGGTGTAGGCGCCGTTGGTGCTGTGCATGATGGCACGCGCGTTGGTGGTGTCATGCACCTCGGTGCCGGACCCTTCGGCGCGCCCGGCGGCGAGCGCGGCATCGAGCGGCGTCAGAAAGACGCCCTTGCTCGCCTCGTCCGCCGCGATCGCGCCAACCGGCACCTTGCCTGCTGGCGTCGGCGGCGTGCCCTGCCAAGCGGCGGCAACGTTGGTCGGCGGCGTCGGATTGGCAGGCGTCGTGGTGGTGGTGCGATCAAGCGCAGTGGTCGGCGCGGCCATGGTCAATCCTCCCTTTTGCGCTTGCGCGCATCCTTGCGAAGCAGGTCGATGACGTCTTCCTTGTTGCTGGCGCCACTGACATCGACACCACGCGCTTCGGCGAGTTCATCCAGTTCACTGCGCCGCATGCCGTGCAGCTCCTCGTTCGAGGGGAGCGCCTCGCGCTCGGCAACAGGCTGCTCCGTTGCCGGACCCGGCTGCTCCGCTTCCTTGGCGAGCTGCTCGGTGCGCTCGGCATCGGCCTTGCGGTCCTGCTCGGCGAGCTGCTCGGCATCGACCTCGGTTTCGTTGCCGCGCTCGCCAAGCTGCCGATTGAGGTTGGCGTTGTAGACTTGCGTCGGCATCACGTCGGCGATCTCGGGCGGAGGCGGCTCGGTCAACTGCGCCTCGGTCTGCTGCACGGAGGCTGCACGCTCGTGCTCTGCGGCCTGCGGGTTCTCCTTGGCCTGCTGACTGTCGTCCTCGGCCCAGTCCTCTTCCTGCTCGTCGGTGTCGTCGTAGACTTCATCACCCGACTTGGTGGTCCGCTCCGCCTTCTTCACCTTCTTCGTCATGCTGGCCTCCTCATTGCTGATACCCTCGTGGATCAGCCAAGCCGCCCATGGCGCCAGCCCCGACTGCCACGCCACCTACACCCAGATATCCCAATTCGGATGGATTGCCGAGCCACGGTCGCGTCGGCTTCATCTCGGGCGCCGCTCCGGGCTTCTTGCTGACGTCCCAATGTCCCGTCTGAACGTGCGCCGCAAGCGCTCTTTCCAGCTGCTGCTTCGACGGTGCGGGCATCTTGCCCAGTCCGGGGAACTGGCTTTCATGCGGCTCGAAGCGCTTGCGGATGCGGTCCCATTCGAGCCACTGGCTCATGAACAGGTTCAAACCAGACTCGTTGGCGGCCTTCTGGTTGATCGCAAGCGCACGCTTGTAGGCCTCGCCCATGATCAGCGCGTTCTGCGGTTCATAGAAACCCTGTTGCCGCAGATGCGCAGGAATGTCGGGGTTCAGCGCGCCCGTCTTGGTCCGCATGCCGGGCTCGCTGTGCGCGCCAACATAATCGAGCAGCTTCTCGCCCAAGAAGCTGTCCGAGCCTTTCATCGACCTGAGCTGATCGAAGGTTTCAATCTTGTTGGTCGCCTCGACCTGCTGTCCGGTTTTCTTCGATGCTGCCGCCGCAACCTTGTCGCGTTCCTTATTCCAGTCCTTGATCAGCTTCTGCTGCCACGCCTTCTCATCGGCAGGAGTAGGGAACAAGCCGCCACGTTTCTCGAACTCGCGTGCCATATGCCGGTCGATCGCGCTGATCGCAGCGTTGTATGGGTCCTGCCACACGCCGCTGAACGATCCGGTCTTCATGGAAAGGCCTTTTGTCTGCGTGGCAAGCCGCTCGGTGAACTCGGGCCATGTCTCGTTCGCGGTCTTGCGGAACCAGTCCGGGTTCTTCCTGAACATCTGCGCCAGCTCGGCGATGTAGGTGTAGTTGGCGCTGCCGCGCGTCCCCAGACCGGGAGGATCTGCCTTGCCGGATTGCAGATCGAACATCCGGCCGATGCTGTGATTGTATTCGTCGATCATCTCCTTGGTCACAGGTCGGCCGTCGCGCGTGACCTTCGAGCCCGCTTCCCAAGGGATGCTGTCGGCCAGCGCATTGATCGTCTCCGAATTGTGCAGGTCGCCACGCAGACGCATGCGCGACGCAGTGAGCTGGTTCGGGAACAGCGGATTGCTCGGCGAAGTAATGCCAAGCATCAGGCCATCCCAGATCTTCTGCGGCGAAGCCTCCTTGCCGTTCTCGGTCATGGTGCGCCCGAGCTTCTTCTGCATCTCGATGTGCAGATCGCGCGGGATGCGCGAAGGATCGATCGGGTTGGCCTTCATGTGCAGCAGGTCGTAGTAGGTCCACTCACCATCGATCCCGCCGGGCAAGGTGAATTCATACGGTTTGCCTTGCGCGTCCTTCACGAAATACGGCTTCGGCTCGGTGAGCGGGCCAAGGTTCTTGATGCCGTAGTAATTGCCCACGTCACGCCAATCTTCCGGCGACCACTCACGCATCTGCTTGCCGTTCCAAGTCACATCGACGTTCTCGAACGGAGACTTGGAGCCGGTGGCTGCGGTCTTCGCCTGCATGCGCATGTCGCGCGGCACGGGATTGAGCACACCACCCATCTCGGCAAACGGCTCATTGAACTCAACGATCTGCTGCGAGGACGGGATCTTCATCTGCTTGATCGGATCGATCGCGTCACGCTCGGCCTGAGTGAGATCCCTGCGCAAATAATTGAGGTTCGCCCTGTTCTCCCCGGCACTGAGATTGTAGTTCGCAAGCGCGGCCTGATTGCGCGCATACTGCTCCATGATCTGGCGCTGCGCCGGTCCCATCTTCGCCATGTCTGGCGCGAACTCCTCCAAGATCTTCTTGTAGATCCCCTCGGCAGGCGAGCCGGGAGGAAAGTTGGTTGACACGTTCGCGCCGCGCGCGCCACCCTCGACGAAATCGATCGCGTGCTGCGGCTCATGCAAGCCCACTTCCAGCATCTTGCCGCGTGGAGCGAGAGCGCCGCTTGCCTCCTTGTTCTGCTGCGGATTGATCGCCATGAACGGGCGCTCGTGCTTCGTCACTGGCGGATAGTAGGCGGCGCGCCATGAGCCTTCGTTGTCGATGTAGACCGGCATGTCGCGCAGATAGGGGAACGCTTCGAGCGCTTCCGGGTGATCGTAGAGATCGCTCCACGTCAGCGGTCCTTTCTTCTGGATGCGCTCGGTCGCTGCCTGACGCGCCTTCAGCATCTCGGTGCGGTAGCGCGCGCTGCCTTCACGCGGTGCCGTGATGCCGGTCTTCTTGCCGAACAGGTCGAGCCCCTGCTCGGGATTGTTCTCGCGAAAGATCTGCTGCGTGACCTTGTCGATGTCGTAGTCGTCGGGGATGCCTTTGAAGCGCGCATTCTGGTCCGACACCTCGAAATAGAACTTGCCATCGGGAAAGCGGCGCAGCTTGGTGGCATCGAAGATCTGCTGATCGGACATTCCTTTCGCCGCCATGCCCTCGGCAAGATCGAAGGCCAGCTGATCGGCCTTCGGCGACTGGCGCGAACCGAACATGCCAGCGCTGACGCCGGGGCGCACATACCCGGCAGGAGCACCGGCACCGAGCAGGTTGAGCGCAGTGTCACCAGCGAACTTCTGCTGCGCCTTGGCAAACTCAACATCCTCGGCCGCCGACGTCTCGGTCGGTCCCAGACCTCCGGTGACCGGACGCAGCGGTGCCTGCGGCGGCGTGGTCATTCCCTTGATAAGCTGGCCAGCCGCGCGCAGCGGTGCCGTGATCGGCCTCGTGGCATACTCGAGCGGCGTCTCTGCCGGTGGTTGTGTCGAGGCGAGGCCCGGGCGCGGCCTGTCCGGGTCCCATGGCTTGGTCGGCTCGGGACGGTAATTGTCACCAGCGGCGAGCCCGCCAAGGGTGTAGCGCGTCGCGTAGGCGTCGCGCGCCGCGCGCGCTGCCGGGAGTTCGAAGCGCTCACGATCGGGCTGCCCCGGCTCCTGCACCGTCGTCATGTAGCGGTTGGTGAAGTTCGGATCGATGCTCGCAGGAGCGGCGACCGAGCCCATGGCGGGGGCTGGCGACTGATCCGGCTCGAACAGGCGCCCTGACGGGCGCCCGCCGGCGCCGGGGCGGCCCCATCCGGTGTCATCCGGCGCCGGCGCCGGGATCTCCAGCGGGCGCACCGTGATGCGCGGAACGCCGCGCTGCATCAGCTCCAGCTCGGTCAGCTCGTCGCGCGGGTCACCCATACCAGTCCCCGTCCTCGTAGGCGGAAAGGTCGGCGAGCGCTCCCATCTTGGCGCCCGGCAGCAAGGAGGCAGCGTCCGGGCCCGTGGTCAGCGGACCCGGCGCCGTCGCCGGACGGGCAGTGGGAATGGGGACAGCTCCGCCCGGAAATTGCGGCGGCTGCGGCGGAGATAAGGCTTGCGAGCCGTCCGCCGCAACCGCCCCACCTCCGGTTGGCGCTGGGGAGGCCCCGGAGGAACGAGGAGGAATGGCCAAGGCAAGGCTTTGGCCAAGCGATTGAAGACCGCCCCTGATGCCACGCGGGCGCTGAAGGCTGATGGTCCGCGCAAGGTCGTCGCGCGTCGTGCGAGCGGAGGTTTCACGTGAAACGTCGGACGGGACTGCCTGCTCGGAGACGGGCTGGCCAGCATCTCCGCCATAGAGCGCGCGTGCGTGCGCCTGCCGCTCACCGAGCGACTTGTCGCCGAAGCGTACGACGCGCTTGCCGAACGCCTCGGACGCGGCGTCGATGGTCGGCGCCTTGTAGAAGTCCTGCGCGTTGCCGCGCTCGGTGGTGCGCAGCTCGTGCCCAATGAAATCGGCCTGCACGCCGGGATCGGTCCACGGCTTGCCCTGCGCAGCGGCGAACTGCTGCAACGCCTGCCAGCGCGGACCACGCCACTGCATCAGCCCATAGGCGCCTTCCTTCTCGTTGTAAGCCGCCGGGTTGAGACTGCTCTCGCGTTGCAGGTTGCCAACGACGGCTGCGGCCTGCATGCGCGGCATGCCACCACGTATCAGCCGGTCCATCAGGAAGCTGGCATCGACCGGCATGGCTCACCTCGCACCCGGTCGCGGCATCGTCATCTGCTTTTCCTTCAGCTGCGTGGACTGCGCGAACTGCTGGTCCTTCTGGCGCGATGACTGGTTGAACTGCGCCTGCTTCTGCTGGCGATTGAGCGCGCTGTCCTGCGCCTTCATGTTCATGCCCTGACGCACGGCGGCGTTCTTCTCCATCTGTCCGCGCTGCTGGATCTGCGCCTTCTGCGTGTTGAGCACGAGATCCTGCTGGCTCTTCTGCGCGTCCTGCGCGGCCTTCTCGCGGTCGCGCTGCATCTGCGCGCGGATCTGGATGATCTTGGCCTCGCGCTCGCGCTCGGCGCCTTGGAATTCGAGCATTGCGACCTCGCGCTCGTTGCGGATCTTCTCCTGCTCGCTGCGCGCCTTCGCCATCAGCTCGGCCATTTGCAGCTGACGGTCCTTGTCGTTCTCCTGCGAGGCGTGCTGCAACTTCATCTGCTCGACTTGCAGCTTCACCTGCGGGTCTTCGCCGGTCTGCTGCTGTCCACCCTGCGGCAGCTGGCCGGACGCGGCGAGCTGGTTGAGCTGGTCAACCATCTCGTCGATCGAGCTGTCGAGCGCGCGGCCCGCGCGATAAGGCGCGATCGCGAACTTGAGCACATCGCCACCGAACTTCGCGGTCGGCGGCATGGTGGTGACCATCACGCCGATCTGCTGGATCAGGCCGGACAGCACGGCAACGAACTCGCCGCGCTGCTCCTTCTCCTGCTGCTCATCGATCATGATCGTGCTGTCAGTCTCAATGTCGAGCGTGAACGAGCGTGCGCGGTTGTCGCGCAGGAACGCCAGCACGTCCTCGACCGTCGCCTTCTCGGTGAGCTTCTTGATCTCGCCCTGCACCTGCTGAACCATCTGCTGCGCCTGTTGCTGCGCCTGCGGGTTCTGCTGCACCTGCTGCATCATCTGCGGATTGGACTGCAGCTGCATCAACTGGCGCTGCGCGTTCTGCGTGATGATCTGGATCTGCTGCTGGATCTCGAACTTGCGCGGCAGCTGCATCTGCGACATCGCGAGGATCGTCTCGTCCTCGAACTTCTCGGTGATGATCTCGATCGCGATCTGCACGCAGTCCTTGGCGATGCGCGCCATCTCGCCTTGCTTGTCGCGAATGCGTACGGCGCCGGACTGCATCTTCATCTTCTGCGCGCCGAGCGTCTCGTCCGGATCGGTCGAGCCGCGCATGATGTCGGAGAGGCCGACGATCTGATAGATGTCGTCGATCACCTGCTTGCGGATCGTGACGAGCGAGAGCACGGTGTTGGCGATTTCCTCGATCGGCAGCCAGATGATCACCTCCTTGCTGCCGCCGAATGCCGCCCAATTGTTGACCGGCACAAGGATGCGGCTCGACGATTTCATCTTGATGGCCTTCTCGATCGCATCCGCGATCTCATGGCCACCGGAAGGATAGAAGCCTTTCACCTCGATCGCCTCGGCAAGCGCATGAATGCGCCCGGTGAGCGAGTTCAGCTCCTCCAGCTGATCGCGGTAATACTCGACGTCGGGTACCGGGATGAGCGAGCCCGGCTGCACCGTCGAGTAGGCGGGCTGCGGGCAGGGAAAGTAGCCTTGCAGATCGAGATGCGGCTCGGCGTAGTCGAGCAGCACCTCCGATCCCTCGCTCACCCAGACCACGAGTCCGAGCGTGCGGTGCCACATCTCCCAGATTTTGGCGCGCTCGCGATCGTCCATGCCGCCGACGTCGCGCTCGTCACGCTGCACCTTGTATTCGAGCCGGTCGTAAGCGTCCTTGGAATACTTCTTGAAGCGCTTCTTCGCCTCGCGCCGCGTCAGATAGCTCGCAGCTGCCACCCACTCGACCTCGCTCCAGTTGCGGCAGATCGAATGCAGGAAGTCGCGCCGGTCCTTGTGCTCGATGCAGACCTTCTCGGGGCGATTGTTCTTGGCGCGCTCGTGACGGCACCAGAGCACGCCGCGACCGTGCAGCGAGACGCCATCGCGCACCAGCTTGAGCGCAGGATGGATGTAGGAAAGATCGAACGCCACGTTGGCGCAGCGCTCCGCCATCTCGCTTGCGGCCTGCGGGACCGGCCGGCGATCCTTGAACTTCGGCACCACCACCGGGATCGGCGGTCGCGCGTAGATCACCGGGCCGAGCACCTGAATGTTCGACCAGAACATCTGAAACTGGCTATCGCGCGTCTCGGTGCGCAACCGATCGAGGTTGGCATACTGCTTGTCGATGTTGTCGCACGCCTCGTTCCACGCCTCGAACGCCTTCTCGCTCTCGCGCAGCAGCTCCAGCCACGTCTCGGCGTTCTTCGGCTCGGTGAAGACGTTGACCTCGTCGCTGGTCTTGCTGCGCGGATCGGAAACTTTCATGTCACCCTCTTACCGGCGCTCCAAACGCGGCCCACCCGAGCAGTAACAACAGGATGAACAGCAGCAAGTTGTTGCCGAACGGACGATAGTCGCCACTGTGGATGCTGGCCCAGTTGGTCCACATCCCGAAGACAAGCCAGAACAGCATCAAGATCCAGAAGATCAAGCCGATCGACATGGCATCCTCCTCAGCTGTAGCTGTAGCGACCCTTGACGTTGTAATTGAAGTAGCGCCCGGGCGAGCCCGCGCGCGCGAGCGCATGGTAGATCGAGATCGGCACATCGTAGTAGGTGTAGGTGCGCCCGCTTTGCAGGAACGTGACCATCAGCGTCTGGTCCTGCTCGTTGTAGCCGACGCGGCTGATCGCGCTCGAATTGACCGCTTGGCTGTGCTCGCCGAGCGCCTCGCTCCAGCCGATGTTGCGCCGCTGCGAGCGCGATGATGCAAGCCTGTCGCGTGCGCGCATCAGCTGCGGGGTGAGCACCATCAAAACTCCTCCCCGAGCTTGATGTTGGCGGCGCACTCGGCTGATACCTTGTCAGTGCTGATCGCGATCACGGCGTTCGACGGCACCGTGATGGTGATGACGATCGTCTTGTCGGTCGATCGATCGGGCCTATGAGGGCTCGTCTTCTCCTTCGCCATTGCGCGGGCTCCCATCCGCATTGCGCGTGATCGCAACGTTCACCCACATCGCAAGCTCGCGCAGCTTGCGCAACGCATAGGTCTTGTCGGCGCCATCCGGCACGATCTCGGACAGAACGCGCGCATACTCGGCGGCAGACTCGCGGCAGATCTGCATGTTGGTGGTCTGGTCGTCGTTCGGCTTGAGATACTCGAACGTGCTCTCATGCAACTGCGTCATGCGTGCCCCTCTATGTTGTCGTCGTCGAGCGGAGTCTTCATGCCCTCCGCCATCGCGATCAGATGCATCGCGATCGTGCGCAGGTTGTCCGCGCTCTTGATGCCGGTGATGGTGTTGAGCTGGACAGTGTCGTCGTCGCCCGGCTGCGCGATCACGAGCAGGAATTCGAACGGCGCATCCTTGAACATGCCGTGCAGCATATGGTGGATGCCGTTGGCCACGAACGCAAAGGAAGGATTGCTGTCGCTCATAGCTGTATCCTCCCCGGCCTGCGGACCAGCGCCTCGTCGGGCGGCGGGATGATCCAGCCGGATGGCAGTCGCTGCTGCACCTTTATCACCGGGAGCATCTTCCACGCCAGAGCACTGTAGCGGAAGGCATCGGCATAGTGCGTCGTCCAGTCACGCTTTTCCTCCTGCTTGAAGGCCTTCAGCTCGGCGTCCCACTCGCGGCAATACTGTTCGAGCGCGGCGACGCCGATCTCCTCGCAGCGCGGGTGGAAGATGGCGAGCGGCAGTGTGCGCCGCGCCGCCTCGATGCCGTCGAGCTTGCTCAGGTTGGGCACGAGGATCGGGTTGAGCCCGTTGTCTTTCATGCTCTCGACGCGCGTCCGGCCCGAGCCCCACTCCTTCACCTTGGCGTCGTGCGGCACGTAGTCGTTGCCGTCCTGCCAGCCATGCAGTGCGCGCTTCTGCTCGATCACGCCGGCATAGTGCTCGACGCCAACCGTGCTCGCACCGTAGACATCGAGGTAGAGGATCTGCGCACCGCGCATCTGGAAGAACCAGATCGCGGTGTCGTCACGCACGCCGATGTCCCACGCACGATGCACCGGGAGATCGGGATCGGCCTCCTCATCGATGATGCGGCGCTGGCGGCGCACGTCCATCATCTCAAGCGCGAAGTAGGCGCCAAGGATCGCGGCGTTGAAGTTGCATTCGTATTCCTGCTCGAACTGCGCCTTGCCGACGTCGCGTCCGAACAGCGATGTGTACTCCGTGAGCGTCTCGTCAAGCTGCTCCTGCGAGAGCGCACCAGTGTCGTGCGCGGTGAGCAGCGAGACGAACCAGCGCGGGTTCTGGATCGCCATGTCGTACATCGTCTTCGCATGGTTACGTCCGCGTGGCGTCGTGATGAAGAGCGCGTAGCCGTTGTTCTCTTCGAGGATCGGGCGGTGATAGCCCCATGCACCGGGATGCGAGAGCGCCCACTCACTGTACGTGATGCCGGCGACAGCCGAGCCGACAGTGCTGTCATATCGATCGCTGCCAACGACCTGCCACGTCGAGCCATTGTGGAAGCGAATGAACATCTCATTGTCGTTGGTGTTGGCGCGCAGATACTTCGGGAACGCCTCGTCGATGCGGCGCACGCCAGTGTGCGCGTTGACTGCGGTCCAGATCGCCTTGCGACCTTGCTCGTATTCCGGAAGGCAGTGCCAATAATTTCCGATGCGCTCATGCGCCGCGCACGCGGCGAAGTGGAGCGCAACATCGTCCTTGCCTGCGCGACGATGCCAGATCGCCATCGCGCGCTTGCCGCCATCGATGAGATGATAGAACAGCGGCTCCTGATACGAGCGCGGGCGCCAGTTATTCGGCAGCCGCCCTGTCGGGTCGCTCGACATTTGGCGGCTCCAGTGGGATCAGGTGCCAGTGATCAGGCGCGCCATCGAAGACGCGCTCGGACCACCTGAGCGCATCGCGGCGATTGGCGAATGGACCATAGAAGTGAAAACCGTGCCAAGGGTCACCGAACATGACGATGTGAGGACCGCGCTCTTCCTCCTCGATCATCTTGTTGGTGACCGGCCAAATGCGCATCAACCATGCCCATTGTCCTTGCCGTTGCCATTGGCAAGGCCTTTATGCTCGATCGTCAACGGCAGCGGCTCGAAGCGGCGGATCACTTCGACAACGATCTTCTTGTCGGCCGCGTTCACATCGACTTGCAGCGGAATGATCTTCGCGAGCGCAGGCACGAACACCTGCGGATGTGAAAGAGCAACGGCCTGTAAATAATTATGCAGGCCGTTATCGCCTCCACCACCTGCGCTGTTCGCAGCGCGCAGGAACGCTTCCTTCAGCAACAACGTCGGCGCAGTAGGTCCCGGTGGCCTGCCCTTTGGATTGCGGACCTCACCCTTCTTGAACGACGTGCGGTTCGCTTTGCCCACGTGCGTGCTCATGCCGTTTCTGATCTGGCACGCTTACCAAGCTCGGGCCGAATGCGCCAGTGTCCCACATCGTCAGGCTGAAGATGCCAGCAGTCGCGATCCGTGTGAGATCGCTCAGCTCGAAGCCACTCGACCAGTGGCGCAGGAATTCAGCCGAGCAGTCATCGGTGAACCAGACCTCCCACTGCGCGCGGCCATCATCATCACGCACACCGAAGATCATGCGCGACTTGCCACCAGCGCGTTGCAACTCATCGTGCCAAGCAATTTGCGACGGGCGAATGCGCGACGGGCGCAGCACGCGGCCTTCCGTTGACAGCTGATAGACGGGCACGTCTTCGCCGGATGACAGGTCCGGACGCGCCACATACTTGCGCGCGTTTGACCCATTGAGGGAGATCAGCTTCGCCATCTTGAACTCGACCGCGATCGTCTCCCGGGTGAAGCGGTTCATGGCGAGCGCGTCAGCCGCGCCATGCGTCGAGCCCAGCGAGGGCTCGATCTTCGACACCCAGCGCCTTCGAGATGCGGCCGATTTCAGGTTTTTCGCGGGAAGCTCGCTCTCCAACAGGTGTCCGAACACGTAGGTGGCAAGGTTTCGTTCAGTCCTCATTTTGATCCTCCAAATTTAACGCACGAAAAAACTACCCCACCTTCCGGCTCAGGGGAAGGTGGGGGAACTGGAAAAACGCTGGAAATTCAACGAAGGGAAAAGTCTAAAGTCAGGTCACGTGACGAAAAACCCCCGGTACGCTTTTTCTCTCTCTCTCTTAACCCCCCCCCCACCAATTTATTTGGCAGCGGTGGTTTTTGGTCAGAAGTGCTGACTTTTGACTTTGCTCGCATGAGTAGGTCCTGTTACGTCACCCCTCCCTCTCCTGCGGTCGCAGCAGCTCCACGCCATGCTTGGGACAGCGCAGGCGACCGGCGTCCATCTGGTCGATCCGCACCTTCGCCACGAAGCCGCACTGCGGGCACGCCATGTTGGTCATCCTCGGTGTCTTCTGCACACGGAAATCCACCGCGTGGCCATGCACATAGCGCCCGGTCGGGAGGGGACCGAGCTTCTCGATCAGCTCCTGCCAGATGGTGCGGAAGCGCTCGCCCTCGGTGGTGGCCGTCATCTTGCCTTCGAGCCCGAGCGCGGTCGCCAGCGCGCGGAACTCCTTGCCGTGCTTCACCTCGTGCGGCAGCGCGGCATGACAAAGCTCATGCACCAGGATGCCAGCGACGCGCACCGGGTCCGTCTCGGCTGACGTGATCCAGATCTCGCGCCCCTTGTCCTCGGTCACGTTGCCCGTCCAGCACAGGCCAATCGCCTGCATCTTGCGGTGCGGCGGGCAGATCGCGGCGCGCACGTTCGGCGGCAAGGGCTTGCCATTGAAGGCGAACGCGGCGCGCGCCGCATGGATAAACCTGTTCAGCCACTGCTCACGCGTGAGCTGGCCAGCCTTGTACATGCCCTTGGCCTTGACAAATGCGGTTTTCATCATGGTTCTCCGTTGGTTCCTGATTTGTTGACTGCGCGATTATCCATTTTCTGGACAGAGGGGAGACGCTGGCGCCTCCCCCTGTCCGGGCTCAGCGAACGAACACCAGCGTGCTCATCGCGCGCGTGATGGCCACGTAGGCGAGGTTGCGTTCTTGCAGCTGCTGCCACGGCAGCCGGGCTGACTTGGACGGGCAGCGCGCCGCATGCTCCAGCAGCAGCACGCGCTGCCACTCGCGCCCTTTCGAGCGGTGATAGGTGGCCAGCACGATCACGTTGGTGCCGACATCGTCGCCGAACAGGTTCTCGATGAATGCCACCACGTCCTCGACCGTCTGCTTGCCTTGCATCTGCACGGCGGTGCAGATCTCGCGCAGCGTGGCGCACTTGTCGGTGATCTCCTGCGCCTTCTGCTCGCTGCCCTTGGCCAGCGCCTTCTGCGTCTCGCGCGCCTCGTAGTCTTCGAGCCGCACCAGCAGGTCCTCGACCAGCTCGACCTTCCAGCGCCGCGCCAGCTTGGCAAGACCGATGCCGATCGAGCGCCCCTCGACCTTGCACGCCTTGCCGGCGCGGATCAGCGCGTAGGCGGTCGAAACCAGCGGCGCCGTGTTGCGGCAGAGGATCGCGTCGCCCGGCGCGAGGTCAGCCGGGAAGTCCTCGACGCGCAGCACCTCGCCCTCCGGCGCCTCGGGCGCGGCCTCGTAGTCGGGCACGATCGTCTGCGCCAGCGCCACGACCGCCTTGGGGCAGCGGAACGTGACGGTGAGCGGGAATTCCTCGGCGCCGAGCGCCTCGATCATGTTCGGCATCGCGTTTGTGTCGGCGCCGCTGAAGCCATAGATCGCCTGCCGGTCGTCGCCGATGATGTGCAGGAAGCCGCCCGGCGAGACGAACTTGCGCACCAGCGCGAAGCGCGCGCGCGAGATGTCCTGCGCCTCGTCAACGAAGATCACGTCGCGCGTGAACTTCACGCGCAGGTTCTTCACCAGCGGGAACAGCACCATGTCGTCGAAATCGACGATGCTGGTGAGCTGGAGCGAGATCTTGTAGAGCACCTGCGCGGCGGAGATCACCGCCTCCATGGCGTCAGTCTCCTCCAGACCGTTGACGTCATAGTGGTCGGCCAGATCGGACCACACCTGCACCGAGCCGATCGGCATGTCGTCGAAGAAGCCAACGCCGGCCTGCTTGCCGAGCGACACCAGCTGCATCACCTGCGCGCCGTACTGGCGCAGCACCCACGTCGGGATCGCGTCGCCGTACGGCGAGGGGCGGCCATCCGCGTCGCAGCCATCGACGATCGTGCGCACGATGTCGCGCACCTTGTTGGCATCGACCTTCGGGTTGCGGAAGGCGAAGCGCACAAGGCCCCAACCCATCGCGTGCGCTGTCGCGGCGCCAACCTGCTTCCAGTCGTCATGCCCGTTGCGCTTCAGCTTGGCGCCAACCTCATCGGCGATCGCCTTGTTGTAGGCGCACACCGTGACCGACAGGTCAGGGCGCGCGGCGCGCACCGCATCGACGGCGTGCAGGATGGTGGTGGTCTTGCCCGTTCCGGCGCGCGCGAGCAGCGCGAGGTTGCCGGTGCAGGCCGCGACGGCGGCGATGAAGGCCTGCTGCTGGATGGTGGGTGCGTTCATGACGGTTCTCCGGTTGCGCCAGCACCTGCTGGCCAGCTCTTGTCTCATGCCCTGAGGATAAAGGCAAGGCCTTTGATCGAGTTGGAAAGGCCTTTTTTAGCTTCTGGGAAGGGCGCTGGTGCGCTGTTTTTTCCGGGGCACCCACCTAGCGGGCACCCCGGAATAACGCATGGGCGGCCTCCTCAGCGCATTGGCAAGGCCTTTAGAGCCTCACCCAGAGGTCGCCATCGCGCTTGTGCGTCTGGGTCCAGCCCGCGTAGCGCACCTCGCACTCGGCGAGGAACTCGACCTGTATGCGGATCCTGCCGTTGCGGTTCTGGATGTCGCGCTTCTTGAAGCCGTCGAAGGTGGCGTCAGCACCGTAGTAGCCCATGCGGTAGTCGGAGTTGCGGATCTCGGCCTCGAACGTCTCGCGCGTGAAGGTGAGGTTCTTCGTCTCGCGTGAGCCGCCGAAGCCATATGTGACGTATGTGTGCGTGACCGGCTGCCGCTCGGCCCTGACCGCGTCGCGCGCCTTCTGCATCGCGTTGATGCTGTTGCGCAGGCCTTCGATCATGCGGCCGAGCGCATCGCGCGACACCTCCCAAGGGTCCTTGCGCGCGCCAGGACAGCTCGACGTCTGCCAGCCGGCGCCCGGGCGCTCATAGCCGTGGTGCGCGATCAGCCCGCCCTTGGCGAGGATCGCCCGCCCGCAGCACTGGCAGTGCATGCGCTCGTTGGTGTCGTCGGCCTTCAGCTCGCGGCGCTCGACGTGCAGCTGCTTCTGGTACAGCGGACGATACGTCGCGGCGATGTAGTCCTTGGCGGCCTGTTCGGTTTCGAATGCCAGCTTGGGCAGGGCGCGCGGCCAGCCGCGCGTATTGCTGCGCTCGATGATGACGAATTTGAAGTTGCTCATGTTGGTTCTCCGGGTTGCGCCAGAAGCTGGCCAGCTCTTCTCTCACAGCTGGCCAGCAAAAGGCAAGGCCTTTTTTCAGATGTCGTCCACGTCGTCGCCGTTCTCGGGCAACACACTGCTCGCTTCGCCCGGGGGCAGCATGAAGCCGGTGAGCGAGAAGCTCCCCGCCTTGCGCTTGCTGCCACCGGACTTGATCCGCTCGTAGCGCGAGAGCTGCTTCTCGATCGCCTTGAGCTTGAGCGCGATGCGGGTGAGCTTGTCGATCGTGTCGTCGCGCTGCTCGACGAGGCGCCCATACTGCGCGGCGAGTGCCGCCGCGCGCTTGGCTTGGAGCTTGTTCATCGTTGCTCCTTCCTGCTCAGGATATCGAGCAGCAGTGTCTGCACCTTCTCCTGCGCGGCCTCGATGTGCTCGCGCCGCTCGCCAGGATACAGCTCCCCGGCAAGCTTCTCGCTCAGTGCGGAGTTGATTGCAGCAAGGTCGCGCGCTGTGAGTTTCGGTGTGCGTTTGTTCATGAGAACACCTGCTGGATCAGCATGATCGCAACAACGATCACGCTGCCGAGCCCCATGATGATGAGCGGCACAAGGATCGCCAGCGCGACGGTGTAGCAGAGGAAGCTGAAGCCACCGTTCATCGCGCGGCCACCTTCACGGTGGTGACCGGCGTCACGCGGGTGTGCGCCGTGATGAATTGCGGCGAGAGCTTGGCGCGTACCGCCTTCATGTCGAGCGTCTCACGCTCGGTCATGATGACGGTCACCTTGAACAGCTCGCCCTCGTGGCTGCCGGCGCCCATGGCGGCGACCTCGTCGCGCAGCTCCTTCTCGCGCTCTTCGAGCGCGGCGATCTGCGCCTTGATGGCGCCGAGCGCGTCGATCGGGTTGTTGGTCTGGATCTGCATTTCGGTTCTCCGTTGGTTGGGGTTTCAGTCAGTTTCAGTCAGTTTCAGTCAGTTTCAGTCAGTTTCAGTGATTGTCGGCGAAGGGCGTCTCCGCCCCGCGCCACACGCAGTTGGCCAGCTCCTCCTTGGCGCGC
>Ga0105092_10000072_pt1 | contig 45056 bp, 31 predicted proteins | sample PPLLak2March2015_FD_87021 | JGI IMG/M metagenome (GOLD analysis project Ga0105092, IMG submission 87021) | Freshwater sediment microbial communities from Prairie Pothole Lake near Jamestown, North Dakota, USA - PPLs Lake P7 Core (1) Depth... | ecosystem: Environmental > Aquatic > Freshwater >... | reverse complement strand
TAGAGTGTTTAGAGTGTTTAGAGTGTTTAGAGTGTTTAGAGTGTTTAGAGTGTTTAGAGTGTTTAGAGTGTTTAGAGTGTTTAGAGTGTTTAGAGTGTTTAGAGTGTTTAGAGTGTTTAGAGTTACTGAAACATATTGCACTTTACAAACTTTACAAACTTTACAAACTTTACAAACTTTATAAACTTTATAAACTTTACAAACTTTACAAACTTTATAAACTTTACAAACCAATTAATTCGTCATTCGTAATTTTATAAAATTATGCCTTTATTACACGATATAAAAATATATTTCCAGATGATGTTCAATTATAAGCCGAAGAAATTCTGGAATGACCTGTTATCTAATTCTTTCGACCTTAAGGGAGTCGGACACTACAGGATGAGCAATGAAGAAAACCTGAAAATGTATGAGGAGAAGAAACGGATATTATCACATGATTTGAAAACAATTGGCTTAAACATAATTCCTGACATGAATGTTCTGGAAATTGGCTGCGGAGTCGGCTATTGGACCGAATACCTGAAAGAATTTGGAATTAAGAAATACACAGGAAATGATATTGCTGAAATTTCAGTTGAGAAATTAAAAGAACAATACCCGGAATATAATTTTATACTCGGTGATATCAGCGAGATTGAACTGCCCAGAGAGGAGTTTGACATAGCTGTAATGATTGATGTTACACAGCATATCACTGATGACGGCAGATTTTTTAAGGCAATTTCTAATATCTGGAATTCTATAAAAAAAGATGGTTATTTTATAGTAACTATTTGGGACCCGGAGAAGAATGTTTATCTGGCCAACAAGCTGAGACTGAACAGGATAGAAAAGCCGCGCGGGCTTGAATGGTATAAAAACGTTTTCGGTGAACACGGACAGGTTCTTTCTAAAACAGATTTTAACGATAAATATTTATTAATAATAAAAAAATCCTGAAATGAGAATTTTAATAAACGCATTATCAGGCATCGGTGATGCGGTTATGTTCTCCCCTGCTCTTGCAGTGCTTAAAAAACATTTTCCTGAAGCAAGAATTGACATGCTGGCAATGTTTCAGCAGGTGCAGGATATTTTCAGAACTAATCCACATTTAAATAAAATCTATTTCATAGATTTTCTTCATCAATCTAAATTCAAATCATTAAAAGAGGTTCTTACTATCCGTGCAAATCATTACGACTATTCCATTAATGTCTATCCTTCAAACAGGAAAGAATATAACCTTCTGAATTTAATGCTCGGAGCTAAGAAAAGAATTGCTACAAAATACAATAACTTTTCAGCTAAAAATTTTGATTTTCTGAATTCAATACTGGTGAAAGAAGTCAATGACAGGCATAATGTACTTGAGAACTCTGAGCTTGTTAAAGTAATAGCAAAAAATGCAAAGGAAGATGAGCTGGGACCATACGAAATTAAGTTAAAACTTGACGATGAAGTTCATGCAACTGAATATCTTATTGATAATTTATTAATAGACAGGTTTATTGTCGGATTTCATGTGGGCTCTGCTTTATTTAAAAGGCATATTAATAAACGCTGGTCTGCTGAAAAGTATGTTGAGCTTGCAAAACTGCTCCACAGGAAATATATGGCAAGCATTTTATTATTCGGTACTGAAAAAGAACTGAATGAATCTATTTACAAAGAAATTCCAAGCTTTACATGCATTCCGGAGACGTCAAACATTAAGCAAAGCCTGGCACTGATGCAAAAATGCAAGCTGTTTGTATCAAATGATACAGCGTTAATGCATATTGCCGCAGCGTTAAATATTCAACAGGTTGCAATCTTTGCCTACACAAATTACAAAGAGCTTCATCCATGGAAGAATAAGCACGTAATAGTAAGAAAAGAGCTGGAATGCAGCCCCTGTTTCTTTAATTCACCGCGTCCTGTGCAATGTATATGGACAGGTGAAGACGAATTTAAATGTATAAAAACAATTACGGTCGATGAAGTTTTTTCTGCTTGTGTAAAATTAGTTGAGGAAGTACCAAGTCACATTAAACCGCGATAAGACATTAGCTAGCCCACCTCTCTGCTGGTTCGGATAAATTGCAGTTGTAACAGCAGGCCTGTTTATAATATTTTCAAATGTTATCCCGAAAATTGCCTTACTTATTCTCCCGCTTATAAAGAAGTCCAATGTAGCTTTATCAGTCACAGAATATACAGCGATATAAGGAGTTTGTTGTACTATCTTATTAAACCTGTTGTAGAATTCATTATTATGTCCGTTGTAAACCGGAGCTATAAATGTAGTCCAGAACCTGGAATTTACTCCGATTTGTATTTCAAGCTTATTATTTAAATGCTGTGAATGATATGACAGCATGACATTCCCGCTGTGTTTTGGATAATAATTATTATCGCGTGATACTTCTGTTCCCTCACCGGGCAAAATATTGTATTGATATGTACCGTCAATTTCAAATTTCCATAGCTTTAAAAACAGCTTTGTATTTATTCCTGAAGTGTTATAATAATTATTCAAGTCGATCATGCTTGAAATAACATCAAGCCTAACTATATGCTGCAGCCTGCTATTATAATAATATTCCGCTCTGAGATTTCCAAAATTAAACCTGAAATCAAAACCCCCGAGTAAGCTATGAACTTTTTCAATATCACCCCATAACGGAGAATACTCTCCGTATTCGGGCAGCCGTCTCATAAAAGAATAATTTGCAAACAAATTAAGTCCTGTTGATGAATCCGAAAAAACATTGAACAATATTTTAGAGCCGTAATTAAAATAGTATTTATCGCTTGCATAAGCATATTTAGAAAGCTTAACATAACCACCAACATTATATTTCCCGTAATTAAGATTTAATTCCTGCAGTAAAAATTGCCTGTTAGATTCTTGTTTTGTATAATAAAAAGTATTTGCAAAAATGATATCGAGGTCAACTTCGGCTTCTGTTCTTGAATTTAAATTAACCTTTTTGGTAAGCGGTATATCGAAATTTTGTATAACCTTTGCACCGTAATTTATCCAGTGAATATTATCTTTAATATAAATTCCGTTTAGCGGCTGGAACTGCCCCCTATTCTCCTCGTCCCTGTATTTTCGGAAAGAATTGCTTACAAACAATTGAAATTTTGTAAATGAATTTTCATTCTTACCGTAAGTAAAAATTCCTCCTGCATCTACATCAAACCTTTCTCTTATTTCATAGGCATCGGGATTATTCACATATGTTGAAGCTTCATATAAGCTGGTTTTATCTGTGCCGGGTAAGGTTACCGGGTACAGCCCTTCATTTAATCCGCGTTGAATACGTGAATAATTTAGATAAAGGAAAGCATTGAATTTTTTCGAGCCGATATAATTGAAGTTAAATCTTCCAAGCCATTTGTCGAAATCAGAATTTATATACTTCCCGTCATATGAATGTTTTGTTATTCCGAAATTAAAATTCAGATATCTTGAAAAATTCATATGAAAATTTCCATCAAGAAAAATATTTTCATACCTGTCATCATAATAGCTGATTTCCGAGTATGGTGTAAAACGGAATAGCTGCCTTTGTATGATGTTTATATTGTTTGCATAGTTATACAAAGAATTGCCAAAACCGTTTGAGAGTTCAAGTACAGATATTTCATTCCTTGATAATAAATTCATATCCAGACTTCCATCGAACAGGTCATTCAAAGGCCTTCCATGCCTTAGCAATGCAGTATAGTGCTGGTCAAGCTGATTGTAATTCATCCTGTTCACCTGTCCCGCATCCATAAAGTTAAGGAAATATCCGGGTAAATAATTAGCAACATCCTCAAATACTTTAAGAGGCATCCATAAAAACCTGCTGCGTGAAATAGTATCGGGATTTGAGATGTTTATATACTGGTATTTATAATTTGCAATAAACGGAGGTGGAATTCTTACAGTATCTTCGGGATTAATAGCTCTTAATGAATCTGAACGGATAGTTACTCTTCCGCTATCCGAAGGACCGGTAACCTTTGCTGTATCCTGTCCATAGATAGCTGAGGAAAATAAGATGAATAATAATATTAATAAATATATACTCTTCAATAAAATATTTCTGTTTCAAAAATTTCAATACTTTTTACATTCGAAGTATTGCTCTCTTTCCTAAATAGAAATGTTGGAAAGAGTGAAACCTTTCAATTTTTTCAACCTTCCAACTTTCCAACCTTCATCCTGCAAACATCAATGATGATTCACAATCTGTCCGTCCACCATCTTCAGTGTCCTGTCTGTCATAGCTGAAAATCTCTCGTTATGTGTTACAATCACAAATGTCTGGTTATACTTTTTCCTCAGGTCAAATATTAAGTTCATCACTTCATCGCTGTTTTTCGTATCAAGATTTCCTGTAGGCTCATCGGCAAAAATAATCCGCGGTGAATTTATCAAAGCACGTGCTATTGCAACCCGCTGTGCCTCACCACCGGACAGCTCTGAAGGCTTATGTTCCAATCTGTCACCTAATCCTACATCTGTCAATATATTTTTTGCTGAATTGTAAACCTCTTTAAACGATTTACCCGATATCATTGAAGCAAGCGAAACATTTTCAATTGCAGTAAACTCCGGAAGTAAATGATGGAATTGAAATATAAATCCTATCTTTGAATTTCTGAACTTCGCAAGCTTATCACTGCTTAACTTAAATACATTCTCACCTTCGTACTGCACTTCTCCGCTGGAAGGCTTATCCAGTGTTCCGAGCAGATGAAGCAATGTGCTTTTACCGGCTCCTGATGCACCTATTATGGATACAATTTCACCTTCATAAATTACAAGGTTTATTCCTTTTAATACCCTTAAGCTTTTATCTTTCGATATCTTATATTCTTTTACGAGTTCTGAGGTTTTAACTATTATTTTGTTATCCAATTTATATAATTAATTTTTTATTCCCATCTTATGGCTTTAATCGGTTCCTGCTTAGCAGCTCTTAATGCAGGATAAAGTGATGCAAGGAATGATAATATCATTGCTGCCAGTCCTACAAATACAAAATCTGTCCATCTCATATCGATTGGCAGTGCATCAATCGAATACACCGTTACATCGAGTGCAAACAATTTATATTTAATCTGGAGAAGGCATACAGCTAAACCGAGCAGGCATCCGGATATTGTTCCGTAAATTCCTATTAAAATTCCTTCAAACATAAATATTTTTATTATACTTCCATTTGTTGAACCCATCGTTTTCAATATTCCAATATCGCGTTTCTTTTCAATTACGGTCATAGTGAGTGAGCCAAGTATATTAAATGTTGCTACTGCAATAATCAGTGAAAGAATTACATAAGCAACCCATCTTTCCAGGTTCATAACGGAATATAAATCACTGTGAAGGTCATACCATGTGCTTACTGCAAACTCCTGCCCCACAACAGGCTGAATTTTTTGTTTAAAACTCTCCGAATTATTAATATTGTTCAGTCTTATTTCCACACCATTTACCGAGCTGCCAAGGTCAAATAATTGCTGAGCATAGCGGATTGAAATAAATGCATAGTATTTGTCATAGTCCCTGTTGTTAGCATCGAAAATGCCTCTCACTACAAACTTTAAAGATTTGGGTGTAACAATCTGTGTAAGTGCCTGTTCCATTCCTGAGGTGCTCATTACAGTAAGCGTATCCAGTACTCTTGCCATAAGCTTAGCCGCTAATGTTTGCCCTAATATAATCCCGCCGAAATTCTCATTGTCCTTAAAAACAAAATCACCAATTGATGTTTCATCTTTTACATTAGATACTTCAGCAATTTTTTTATCGTCCACTCCTTTTAAAAAAACCACAATGTTATCCCTTTTGGAAGAAATCACACCTTTATTCATAGTAAAAGGGGCAATACCTGTTATTTCAGATTCATCCTTTACTTTACTGATAAGCAGGTTATAGTCAACCAGCTTATTATCACCCTGCGGTTCAATCCGTAAATGCGGGTCAAAGCCGGTTAATGCTTTTGTCTGGTATTGATTAAAGCCATTAAACACAGATAACACTGCTATTAACGCCGCTACACCGATAGCCACTCCAACAATAGATATAAAAGTGATTATGGTAATAAACTGAATCTTCTTTTTAGAAAGCAGATACCTGCCTGCAATAAACCTTTCGAATAACATCCTGTAATTTTAATATTGAATACGAATATAGCAATATGAAAATTCGGAATCTGTGAATAAAAAAAACCCCGCAATTGCGGGGTTATTTACTGCCAATGTCTTTCCAAAACTAACTCTCAAACTCACAACTCTCAAAAATTCTCAACTCTCGAACTCTTAACTTTCATCATTCTCGCATTTACTGCAACTATAACCGTACTTAATGACATTAGCACAGCACCTAAAGCAGGGCTTAATAATATACCAAGTGAAAATAATACTCCCGCTGCAAGAGGTATAGCAAATGCATTGTATCCTGTTGCCCAAAAGAGATTCTGGACCATTTTTTTGTAAGTTACTTTTGCAAGCTCTATAGTTGATACAACATCCTGCGGATTGTTTTTTACCAGTACTATATCAGCTGTCTCAACAGCTACATCTGTTCCTGCACCTATTGCAATTCCCACATCTGCCTGTGCTAATGCAGGTGCATCATTTACTCCGTCACCTACCATCGCAACTGTATATCCGCGTGACTGCACTTCCTTTACCTTTTCAGATTTCTTATCGGGCAGTACTTCTGCAAAAAATTCATCCAGCCCAATTTCTTCAGATACATATTGAGCTACCTGCTTATTATCACCGGTCAGCATCATGCACTTTATACCCATCTCCTTTAATTGTTTCACCGCTTCTTTTGATTCATTACGGATAATATCTGATAATGCAATTGCTCCTTTTAATTCATTTTCAATTAATAAAAATACAACAGTCTTCCCCTGCTCAAATAATTTATTTATATTTACATTTTCATAATTCATTTTTTTCTCTCTTAAATACCCTGGACTAACAACCATTACTTTCTTGCCATCGATAATTCCTTCTGCACCTTTGCCCGGTATTGCTTTAAAGCTTTTCACTTCTTTTTTAACAGTATCTGAATTTGCAATTGCCTGTGCAATTGGATGTTCAGATAAACTTTCTATTGATGCAGCATAAGAAAGTATATCTTCGTTTTTCATTACATCAAGCGGCACAATTTCAGTAACTCCAAATTTTCCTTCAGTTAATGTTCCGGTTTTATCGAAAATCACTGCATTTATCTTCCGTGCATTTTCGAAAGCTAACCTGTCCCGTATCAACAATCCTCTCTTTGCAGCCAGAGAAGTGGATACTGCAACAACTAAAGGCACTGCAAGTCCTAATGCATGCGGACATGTAATAACCATAACCGTAACAGTTCTTTCTAATGCAAATGCCAGACCCATATCCTCCAGAATAAGCCATGCGGCTAAGGTTAACCCTCCGCATACAAATGCAATTATAGTAAGCCATAAAGCCGCTCTGTTTGCTAAATCCTGTGTTCTTGATTTACTTTCCTGCGCTGATTTAACCAGCTCTATCACCTGTGATAAAAATGAGTCTTTGCCTGTCCTTTTCACTTCTACTGTGATAGAACCTTCAACATTTATTGAGCCTCCAATAACCGAATCCCCTTTTGATTTTGATGCAGGTTTTGATTCACCTGTTAATACTGATTCATTTATGGAAGTTTCACCATCTACTACTTCTCCGTCAGCAGGAATTTTCTCTCCCGGCTTAATCAAAATTTTGTTTCCTATTTGTAATTGCTCTATTGGTACATCCCTAACATTTCCATCATCTGATTTCAAATGAGCTTCTGAGGGCAAAATTTTTGCAAGGTTCTCCAAAGCACGTGAAGCACCCATAATGGATTTCATTTCAATCCAGTGACCGAGAAGCATAATATCAATTAACGTAGCTGTTTCCCAGAAGAATATATCTCCTTTTAAACCGAATACAACTACACTGCTGTAAACAAAAGCAATTGTAATTGCTACTGCAATCAGAGTCATCATTCCCGGCTTACCGGTTTTTATTTCATCTGTAAACCCTTTAAGAAACGGGTACCCGCCATAGAAATAAACAAACGATGATAATGCGAATAAAATATATAAATCACCCGAAAACCGCAGAACATCGCCCAACCCCACCCAATGCTGAAGCATCGGTGTAAGAATAATTATAGGAATGGTAACTATAAGGCTTATATAAAACCTTCTCTTAAAATCATCTATCATTCCTTCATGATGTGCATGGCCTCCATGGCTTTTATGTTCCTTATGATTTGCCATTTCTTGCATTTTATCGCCGTTATTCATTTGGTGATGATGCATTTGAACATCATGTTCAGGATGATGTGCTTCGTGTTTATGTAAATTTTTATGTTCCTGCATTTTTTATCTCCAATAAATCTTAACAAAGTCGGGTTCCAGTTAAAAAAAACGTCCGAACAAAGCCGGACGTTATGATGACAACATTTTTTATAGCTTTTAAGTTGTTGCTTTTGCAGTAACGCCGGGAGATTCCTTTAATACGATTTTTTCCGGTTCCCTTCTGCCATATACAAGTGCGACCGCTATGCAAGCAATAAATATCATCACAAACAAAATGGCAGCATCTACAATTACCACTCTATATGTTATAGGCATAGTTGCCCAGCTTGAAAACATATAAGGCAGTGACATGAATAGGCCAATGATTATGCCGTATTTCAGCCCGTTCCCGACCGGAGACCCGCTTTTATACATACGCGGATAAATAAATGACAGGAAGAATCCCTGGAGCAAACATGATAAGGCAATTGCCCACATCTTCATATCTTCAGGTGAACGCTGCATTTTGGCATAATGTGTTGAGAAATAATCCATAAATAGCATCCCGTAAAACACCCAGCCGAGAATGAACAATACAATACCTGCAACTATTGTTGAAATAATTAGTTTCATTTTTTCCCCTCTTTTTTGAAAAGTTTAAAAATAATAATTGTTTTTCAGCTGTGAAACGGCAAATTATATTTGAATCTAGAATATTTTATTGTAAAACTATTTTTACACAGTTTTTTACATTCCGTAATTCACTATATATATTTTTCCGGTATTGGATAACCGTTTTCTATTTGCAGATATAATTGAAGAAATAAAAAGTATGAACGATTGTACACATAATTTTCATACCTAAAATAATATTGATACTCCTGTAGACAAACCCCACGCTGATGAATTTTTCAAACCAAACATCGCACTAAAGCCAAGTGCAGTTCTATCAGATAATGAAATTCCTATTCCCGAGTAATTTTGTAAAGTATTGTAATCAAGTTTAAAATTTCTTGAAAAAGATAAACCTGTATATACCGAGACCCTGTCTGAAATATCAAAACCCGGTCCCCCCGAAACAACTAACTCCGTTTCATATTTATAATTAAATACACTTTTCAGACTGTCAATAACATGCTTAATATACGGCGGTGCATTTAATCCTAAAGGCGGAAGGTCTCTCCTCCTGAGAAAATCCAGTTCAGCACTTATATCGTAACTGAATTTCTTATAGGTGAATCCTTCTGCAATACCCAAATGGAAATCTATAAGTCCCGTTCCTAGTTCCTTGCTCTTGTTTGCTGTCGGTATTTTAACAGCTGATTGAACAGCATGCGAAAAATATTTCGATTCATGAAACCGGTATCTTAAACCGGCAACAATATCACCAAATCCATTTATCTTATCACCATCAAAATTAAAAGTCTGTGTAATAGGTGAAACATCAGTAAAAATATCAATTTTGTCTGAAACACCATAAGTAACCGATAAAGGCAGTTCAAATATTCCCTGGCTGAACACAATATTTAAATTCAGGTTAATGCGGTTCTTTCCCAATGTATATGCACTAACACTGTATGAAGGACGTGTAGCACTTAATAAATACGAACGTGCACTATTACCAAGTTCGTCAAGTATCTTTTTTACATTGTTCCCATTTTGCGAAAATGATTCTGAAGGCAGTACAAAAATCAGAAATAATATAAAAAGATATTTTAGCTTATTCATATAAACAATCAGCGGATGGTTTTGCCATCCGCTGTAATAATTGCATTTGATTATTTAATTTCAACTTCGTTTGTAGCCAGAACTGTGCCGTCTTTCTTTAAAACGCTAACCTTATATTTTCCCGGGTCAGGAAATTCTACATCATCAAAATGTATGTAATCCCAGCTTGATTGAACCGTAAACGGTACTGTATTTACCGGCTTGTTTGTTGCAACATCAGTTATATTTACATCTACAGAAGTAACTCCAATAGGTTTAGAAAGCTTAAGCATAACAGTTACAGGACCTGGAGGAAATTTTGTTCCTTCCCCAATTTCCGTGGAGGTGTATTTTTCACAGAAATAAAGTTTATCTCCGTCTGTCAGATCTTTTAGTTTTGAGCAGGATACAACAACTAAAAAAAGTAATATAAATGCTGTAAATATTTTTACATTCTTCATGAATGCTCCCTTCCCGGTCTTCTTGACCTAGATTTAATTAATAATATGTTTAATTTAACTAATAAAGTTTAAAAAATAAATATGGGTGACACTTTAATTTACTAGTTTCTTTTTCTTTTTTGTTTCTTTTTGCTTTTCTTTCGGCTCTGTTTTTTTATCCTTACCAGGGGATTCATCAAATTGCTTTAATCCTTCAACCTCACCCCATAATCCCCTACGGTTCTCCCTTGCTACCTTTTCAGCCTGAATAAATTCATCCAGTTTCGATAACGGAAACTGCCTGTAAGCATTCGCATAGCCGTCTTCTATTAGCTTTTTATTTATGAATGTGCCGTCTTCAAGATATACATACCTTAATAATCTTCCGTACTTATCTTTTTCTTCATGATTGGGTTCAGTCATCAAAACAACCTGCTTGCCTTCGACCAGTTTCTTAGCATAATCACTTGAAAGTGTACCAAGCCGCTGTATGGTCTTTTTATCCTGCCCGCTTCGTTCAACATCTTTATCAAGCTTATTTGATTGGAACTTTTCAGGTGTATCTATTCCGAGCAAGCGAACCCGTTCTTTGTTTTCGAGCTCAAATGTGTCACCGTCTATCACTCTCTTTACAAGAAATGTTTCTTTTTGCTTTGACTCATGCTCAGATAACTTAGGTATTATATAAACCCATGCAAAATAAATAAAGAGTGCAATAACTCCGAGAGTTACAACTGATTTTACTAATAGTTTAAACAATGATTTCTATGATTTTTGTATTTTTTGTAACAGAAGAATCCGATATTTCAATTCCCGTTCTTAAATATTCTAAAGCGTGATTTATTTTTTCATCCGATTCACCAAATAATAAGCATAAAATATCCCCCTTTTTCACTTTATCTCCGACCTTCTTTAACAACATTATTCCTGATGAATAATCTATCGTATCATCTATCTTTCTTCTTCCGCATCCGAGATTCACGGCAGCAAGCCCAAACTGAAGTGCATCAAGCTTATATACATATCCATCTTTCTCAATTGTTATTTCTTCTCTCACTTTTGCCTGTGGATACGGTTTTAGTGTTTTAAAATAAGATGAGTCACCGCCTTGTGTTTCTACCATATCAATAAATTTATCAAAGCATTCACCGCTTTCCAGCTTTTGTTTTGATAATACAATTCCCTCTTCAATAGTATTGCATTTTCCCGCCAGCATCAGCATAGCCCCTGCCAAAGTTAATGTTATTTCAATAAGATCATTTGACAAAGGATTTGCCCTTAGTTTCGGATTCATTATCGATACACATTCATCTATCTCATTCCAGTTGCCGATAGCATATCCAAGCGGTTCATTCATATCTGTTAAAACTGCAATTGCCTTCTTATTGAAATGTCTTGTAGTTTTAATTAATCTTCCTGCAAGTTCTTTTGATTCTTCAAACGTCGGTAAGGTAGAGCCTGTACCGACTTTCACATCATATACAATTCCGTCTGCGCCTTCAGCTATTTTTTTGCTTGTAATGCTTGCAGTAATTAATCCTACATTCTCAACTGTTGCAGTAACATCTCTCATTTCATATAATTTTTTATCTCCCGGTGTAAGGGTTTCAGTCTGTCCTATCATGCATACGTTCTTTGCCTGTAAAATTTTAACAAATTCTTTAGTTGAAAAATTTACATTAAAACCGGGGATAGATTCAAGCTTATCTAATGTACCGCCTGTATGACCAAGCCCCCTGCCGGACATCATAGGAACAACTACATCAAAGCATGCAATCAACGGGGCGAGGATTATTGATGTTTTATCACCAACTCCACCTGTAGAATGTTTATCTATTTTCGGTTTATTAATAAATGAAAGGTCTACTGTTTCACCTGAATCTATCAATTCCCTTGTAAACGCCATTGTCTCATCTTCATTTAATCCTCTGAAGTGTATAGCCATCAATAAAGCTGAAACCTGGTATTCGGGAATTTCTCCTTTTAAGAAATGTGTGATGAAATAATGAATTTCTTCCTCAGATAGTATATGCCCGTTGCGCTTCCTTTTAATAACTTCTACAGGGTTATGAATTTTCATGTAACAAATATAAAAATTTAAATGTTAAAATATATACTCTAAATATAAGATTTTTTACCTGTTTAAAATATTTTCTGAAACTGATAAATATCAGTTTTTGGATTTATTAAAAGTGTTATTTTTGAACAGTCACTAAAATAGTTAGAACTTATCAATTGAATATTAAAACAAAATTAGCCATATTTAGTCCTATTAAGGGGAACATAGATGTTTAATCCGAAATCGGTAGCAGAAATGAGCTGTGGTGAAACCGCAGTTATCACTTCCGTTGGTGATGACTGCCTTGATGTGCATTGTCATTGTTTAAGATTACTTGAACTGGGTTTTACTCCCGGTCAGGAAGTTACATTAATTGCAAAAGCACCGTTCAAAGACCCGCTCGCTGTATCTGTTAGAGGAACCATTATTGCACTAAGAAGCAGTGAAGCAGAATGCATAAAAATATAAAAGATATCAAAGATGAAAATACTACGGCTAATTGCCATACACCTCAATCTGTAGAACTAAACAGTTCGAACAGCAGCTTTCCCGTTATAGCACTCGTTGGTCAGCCTAATTCCGGTAAAACAACTTTATTCAATTCGTTAACCGGTTCTAATTTTAAAACATCAAACTACCCCGGCGCTACTGTTGAATATTCAGTCGGTAAGCTTGTTAACAGGTTTAATTTTAATGCTCTTGTTATCGATTCCCCCGGCATAATTAGCTTAACTCCAAACTCCCCAGATGAAGAAGTTACCGTTAATGCTTTATTCAACCATCCTAAGTTTGGCTTACCTGATATAGTTGTTGTAACGGCTGATTGTACTCAGCTGTCACGTCAGTTATTTCTTGTAAAGCAGGTACTGGATGCAGGATTCAAGGTTGTTGTAGCATTAACAATGAATGACCTGATGTCAAAAAAGTCTCTCTCTCTTGATGAAAAGAAGTTATCGGAAATAATGAAATGCTCTGTTGTAAAAATAGATGGCAGAATTGGCAATGGTATAGACGGTTTAGCAGCTGAAATAATGAAACTGCACACTGATAAGAAATACAACGGATACAAGAAGAATATCAAAAAACCGGTTTTCCCTACTGAAGATTCAATAAAGAATTTATATAAGTTTACCGAAGAAACCGAGCATGCAGTAATTACCCATAACGGGAAGAACGGCAGGGAAATCAGTGAACTAAATAAGAAGATATTTAAATCGCTAAACAGAGAACCGGATGGTAACTCGATAAAGCTTGATAAAATTTTCCTTCACCCGGTTTGGGGAATATTAATATTCCTTGTTTCAATGGGAATAATCTTTACATCGATATTCTGGATAGCACAGCCGTTAATGGCATTGATAGATTCGGTTTTCAGTATTGTTTCAGATTCACTTTCAACCGCATTGCCGCAAAATACCTGGTATAATGACCTTATTACTAAGGGTTTGATAAATGGTGTCGGTTCTGTTTTGCTTTTCCTCCCTCAGATAGTAATATTATTCCTGTTCCTGGGTATATTGGAGGATACAGGTTACCTTGCCCGTGCGGCAATGCTTATAGACAAGCCGCTTTCGAAGATTGGCTTAAACGGACGTTCATTTGTACCGATGATATCGGGTTATGCATGTGCTATACCTGCAATTATGGCTGCAAGGACCATTCCCAACAGGAAAGAAAGATTCCTGACGATAATGATTATTCCTTTAATGAGCTGCAGTGCCCGTCTCCCGGTTTATGCACTGCTTCTTGCTTTTGTTGTACCACCGGATAAAGCATGGATTGCAGGAATCGGCCTCGGAGCATTATACTTATTCAGCCTGATATCAGGTTCTCTTGTTGCCGCTGTTATAAGCAAGTTTAAAAAGTCTGAAGAGAAATCAACATTTATGCTCGAGCTGCCTGCTTACAGGAAACCTGTATTAAAACATATTGTCAAAAATACATATTACAAGTCTTTGATTTATGTTAAGAAAGCAGGTCCTACGATTGTAATGATATCCATGGTACTATGGGCATTAACTTATTTCCCGAATAACAATCCTGAATTAGCAGATGAAAAAACAAAAACCTTATCCGAAGAACAGATTTCAAAGTTAACCGAATCGGAAAGATTAACTCATTCATACGCCGCTGAATTCGGAACAATACTTGAACCCGTTCTGCGTCCGCTGGGATGGGATTGGCGGGTTGGAGTATCATTAATATCAGCATTTGCCGCCCGTGAAGTATTTGTAAGTGCAATGGCAATCACCTTTAGTATTACAGATGATGATGAAGATAATATGCAAAGCTCTATACTTCAATCGATGCGTGAAGCAAAAATTCAGGATACAGGTCAACCGTTGTTTACAACAGCATCTGTAATTGCACTCATAATATATTTTATGTTTGCAATGCAGTGTTTATCTACTGTAGTAGTTGGTAAAAAAGAGACCGGTTCATGGAAGATACCAATGCTTCAAATATTCGTCTACACAACGGCTGCATACATCCTTGCATTTATTGCTTATAATGGCCTGCATTTACTGGGAATCAGCTAAGCTGTATTAATTTTTTATCTTAAGTTTGCTGTACCAATCTTTAACGCTCTTGCCCGGATTTATACACACTAATTGGTAAATCTTATACTTTCTCTGCTAATATTATATTTCTCGGAGAGTCAAATGTAAGCTCCTGAAAATCAAAATTACCATACACTTTGATAACATTAAAACCATTTCTTTCAAGCATTGATTTTAATTCTGTTATCATATAAAATCTAAACTCAATTGAATACTCTCTAAATAATTCATCATTCATATATATCTTATAATCTTCACGATGACGGTTGCGTAAATAATCAAAAGTACGTTTTGTAACAACATAACCGCCTTCAATATCCTGTTTACTTTCAAATGAATAATTTTTAATAATCCTTAAAGAATTATTTGTTTCTATTAAAAACTTTCCTTTGGGCTTCAAGGATTTATAAACTTCTTTGATGACCTTTTCATCTTCTTCATCATTTTCCAAATATCCAAAAGCGGAAAACATATTTATCACAGCATCAAATTCATTTTCAAAAGGAATTTTACGCATGTCACTGTTAACCCAGGAAATATTTAAACCTTCTATCTCAGCATCGGTTTGAGCAATATTGAGAAAATATTTCGTAAGGTCTAATCCCGTCATATTAAATCCTCTTTTAGCAAGCTCAATTGTAATTCTTCCATGACCGCATGCTAAATCAAGAATTTTCGAGTCAACTTCCAGTCCAAGTGTTTTCTGAACAAAATCCGATTCGATTTCAGTTGATTTAGCTTTCAGCTTTCCCTGGAATATTTTCAAATAAGCTTCGCTGAATAATCCTGCTTCTTCTGAATACCAGGGATGATTATTCTGTAGTTCTTCCATTTTATTTATTTTTGTTTTTGTAAGTAAATACTTTCATACCGGGTTTGTATTTCATTCCGGAATCAGAGAAGAATTTACTATCTTTTGCGTAAGTATGTAAAAAAATTGGAATATTGCTAGTTTTCTTTTTTACAGCTTTAATTAAAACTTCTCCTATTCCTTTTCTTTGATAGGCAGGACGAACAATAATGTCCGTTATATAAGTACAATAGTTAAAATCACTCAATCCTCTTATTAATCCTGCAAGCTTTCCGTTTTCATCAATAACAAAATATAGTATTGAAGTGCACTTTATTGCTTTCTTTACCTCGCTTATATTATAATCTTCATTCTTTCCCCAATTAACTGATGCGAATAATTCGATTACATCTTTTACATTAAGTATTGATTTATCATCACACAAAAAATATTTCTTTTTATCTTTTGCAATAAATTTTTTCTTCATTATGTAAAATAGTTGAAAATAATAAAACAAATACTCTTGTCAATAACTATAAAGCTATAATAATAACATCACTTCGTGATTCTTTCCTTATAAACCTTATAAACCTTATAAACCTTATAAACCTTATAAACCTTATAAACCTTATAAACCTTATAAACTATCTAATATACCTTTCACTCCATGCAGCAATCAGCTTCCCTGTATATAATGCATCTTTCTTTTTAAGGAGTAGATGGTCCATATCATCTAATGATATAAAGCTCTTGGGGTGTTTTGCTGTTTGAAAAATTATAGCTGCATTTTCGATTGATGAGTAAGTATCAGCAGGTGAATGCAAAATTAACAGCGGCTTATTTAAGCTTTCTATATAAGGTTTGAGTAAATGTTTTTCCACATCTTCAAAAAATTGCGGTTTAAACGTTAAATCAACTCCCCCGATATTAGTTACAGCACTTCCTTCCGCAATAGCTCTTGCTTTTGTTTTCTTCAGCTTAACTGAAATTAAACCAGGCTCTGCTGCTGTACCTATTACTGCAATTGCCTTAGATGATTTAATCCTTCCTGCTGCTTCTAACGATATATTTCCGCCAAGTGAATGCCCTATCAGGAGCTCCGGCTTACCAAATTCTTTTTCAAGAAATTCTGAAGCTGAGAAAAGGTCTTCAATATAGATTGAATAATTTGAATCAGTGAAATTACCTTCGCTTTCTCCTATTCCTGTATAATCAAATCTTAAAACCGCAATACCCGCTTCTGTTAATGATAAATTTATATTTGCTATTGATTTAAGTTCTTTGGAACAGGTAAAGCAGTGCGAAAAGATTGCATAGGTTATTGGTGATTTATTATCCGGCAAATCAAGACATGCCGCAAGCTTTAATCCCCTATGGTTTTTAAAATAAAGCTTTTCAGATATCATATGTGGAAAAATATTGAAGTGAAATTATAATGCATAAAACATTAAATAAATTTAAACAGAAATGAAAATATTATGATATAATGCCAATTTTCTTATTATGTAATCATGAACATTGTTATTCCTGCATGCCTGCTACAGGCAGGCAGGAATGACATGTGAGCCGGAGGAATAACAGCTAAACCGCTTTCAGGAAAATGGCGGTATCAATTTATAGAAAACTCATTTGAAAACAACTTAATCTTGTTCTCTTCCGATGTACCTAAGCTGGTACCATAAAGACAAACAAATCTGAACACACCCTTATCATTAATCGGCTTACTTTTAACAGAAAAAGCCTGGTTTTTTACTAAAGAAAATTCATAGCAATTGTTACAGGAAAAAGAAGCATAGAACTCCCATGCCCCGTTTATCTTTTTTTGTGCAAAATTGTAAACTTCATTAGTGTAGATAGTTTTTGTGGAATTATTAGAAAGAGTAACAATAATCGAATCACCTGATATATATTCTGCCGCATTTGTAAATAAAACTGGTGGAGAGTTTGTTTCTAAATTACTTAAGTAATCTCTGCAGCCGGGTAATAAAATAATAACGAATAATAATGTTATTAAACTGTATTTCATATGTAATTCCGGAATTTATATTTTTAACATACAATATTTTTTCTTATAAACCAATAACAAATTTTCAATATTTAAAATTTGTTCAGCCGTCAAGTAAACTATTATAAAGTGAAAAAGGTTTAACAAATAACTGTTTCTACTACTATTTGAAAAAATAAGTCTATTGCTATTAATTAAAGCAATATCTATTTTCACGAACTTTTTTGAAATTAAAATAAGTATAAAAATGTCCGATTTTACCAAATCCGTTTCTGTTTTTCTGCTATGTGTATTATTTATAACGGGATTGTCAAATGCCCAGGGGTTTAATTCAATTTTTTCTAATAACGGTACTGAGGTTATTGCCGTTGGAAAGAACGGCAATGTTTTCCGCTCTATTGATGGCGGCCTCAATTGGGGCTCTTATCCGCTGGGTATTTTAGATCTGAATTCCGTTTATGGTGTTGGAAACAATATCTGGATAGTCGGTAATAACGGTGCTTTTTACAGTAGTTCTAACAATGGCATCGCGTGGTCAAATCAGACTTTAAACGCCCAACATTTGAAATGTGTTTTCTTTATTGATGCAATTACAGGCTGGATTGCAGGTGCAAACGGTACAATTTTGAAATCAACAAACGGCGGTGTAAATTGGACAGCACAGAATTCAACCCTTTCTACAGACATAAACAGTATTAAGTTCATTTCTGCAAATAATGGAACTGCTTGCGGTAACTCCGGTAAAGTTATTTATACTACTAATGGCGGAACTGCCTGGAATACTTATGTTACTCCTGTAACAGGAAATCTTTTATCAATCGATCAAACCGGGGTAAAAATTATTGCTACCGGGGCTGATGGTTTTATTATAAAATACAACGGTACAAGCTGGTCAACAATTGATTATAAAATTGATACCAAATCAAGTGTGTACAGTGTTAAGATGCTTGACACAAATATTTTTTATACTTGCGGAGGCGGTGGATTCATAAATAAAAGTACTGATGCAGGACTTACTTTTAATTACCAGCAAAATCCTATGATGGCAAACCTCGTTAATATATTTTTTTACAATGCTCAAACCGGGTGGGCAGTAAGCTCACTTAATAATGCTATAATCAGAACTACTGATGGAGGAATTACCTGGTCTCTTCCTGCTAATACTGCAATTGCTTATAACTGGGTGTTGAAGCAAGCCAGTACAGGCAATATCGGGAACGGCTTCTGTCTTCATCCTAAAAATAAGGATGGTATTTTTATTATGATGGGCAATAACCTTTACAGGTCGCTTAACAGGGGTGAAACATGGACTATTATCAGTACAATTACTTTAGGAGGTTCTGCACATTCCTTCTATGTTAATGCAATTGACACTAACCTAATGCTTGCCGCTAAAGGCAGTACAAGCGGAAGAATAATCAGGAGCACTAATTACGGACAGACATGGACTGATATTCTTGGTCCGATTAATCTTACTTCATACGGTATGCCGCTTGAGGTAGACCAGAACAATCCGAATATTTGCTACCTGGGACCTGATAACAGTGTTTTGAAAAAATCGACAGATTTTGGTGAAACATGGACAAATATCGGAACCACTGTTTTCAGAAGCCCCTGCGATTTTGTTGTGTTGTATGGTAATCCTAATACACTGTATTGCGGTGATGGTACAACAGGCAGTGGTTCAGGTGAATTTTTGAAATCAACAAATGGTGGTGTAAACTGGACCAGTATACATACTGTCAGCGGTTCGGAAATACCAATGATTGCTATCTCAGCACAAAATCCTAATCTTGCTTTTCATACAACGTGGAGCTCAGGTGGTATATGGAAAACCACAGACCAGTGGTTAAATTTTACACAGCCGGCTACCACCAGCAACTGCTGGGCAATTGATATTGCAAAAGATGACCCTACTGCAATGGCTTACGGCACTTATGCAACTACTGTATATGTTTCAACTAACACAGGTACTAACTTTATCTCTACATCTGTTGGCAGTGTGCCTGAAGCCGGTATGCTGTTTTATGATAAAGGTAATTTATTTGCACAGCATGGAGGAGGAGTTTATAAGCTTAATATAACTTACTCTGTAATTACAAGTAATAATATTGCTGGTTTGCAGTTACCGAAGGAATTTTCACTTAAGCAAAACTATCCCAATCCGTTTAATCCTAAAACAACTATAAATTATCAATTAGCAAAAAGCAATTATGTGAAGCTGATTATATATAATGTATTGGGAAGAGAAATAGCTGTACTTGTCGATAAAAAGCAAAATGCCGGTAACTATGAAGTTGAATGGAATGCTTCAAGTTATGCCAGTGGAATATATTTTTATTCTCTCTTCTCTGATGATGTTAAAATAGATACAAAAAAAATGATAATAATAAAATAGGAAAAAATGAAACAAAAGAAATATCTTTTAATCTCAATAATATTTTGTGCAGTTCTGTTCATATATACATCAATTGTGATTCATTCATATCCTAACGGATTTACAGGAGTAACAAAAAAAGATGGAGGAATTGGCTGCATTTGTCATAATCCTGATCCTTCAGCTTCAACATCAGTTTTTTTTGAAGGTCCTGACAGTGTTGCTGCAGGTGAATCTGCAACATACCTAATTAAAATTGTAAATAACACCGGTACAAGCGGTGGTTTTGATGCTGCTTCATACTCAGGGCAATTAGACCCGGTGATTTCGGATACAACTTTAAGATTAGACAGTTCAAGAGGCGAATTAACGCACAGGTTTCCAAAACTATTTTCGAATGATACGGTTTACTGGACTTTCAAATATACTGCTCCAACCACACTGCTGGTTGATACATTATACGCTGTAGGAAACAGCACAAATAATAATGGATTGGCAGATTCTTTGGATAGATGGAATTTTAGTGACAATTTTACCATTACCGTATATAATCCAATTTCTGTGAACAATAATTCAAAAATTGCAGATGGATTTAAACTAAATCAGAATTTTCCTAATCCTTTTAATCCGGAAACAAATATAGAAGTATATATTGGGAAAAAGGAATTAGTTAAGCTTGTTATTTATGATATTTTAGGACATCAAGTAAAGGTTTTAAACAATACAGTTTTAAACACGGGAAACCATACATTCAGATTCGATGCATCATCTTATCCCTCAGGTGTATATTTTACAGTACTTAGCAGCAAAAGTTATAATTCAACTATCAAAATGCTGCTTTTAAAATAAAAGGAATGATAAAAGCCCATTTTTAGAACAATCACTTAAGATTGTTTAAGGAATAAGAATTCCGCCGCGGCACCCTGCCCTACCCAAATGGAAGGGGTTTGGTGTATGTGTATAAAATAATTTTTTTAAAATTCATAATTAACATTAACTTATAACTTTAAAATTCATATATACATGAAAAAACTGTATTCATTTAAAGTCTATTTTGTATTATTCATCGGAGTAATCATTACATTTCTGCTTCAGGCTTATGATATACCAAAATTCGATGATAATAATCCAAATATAGACCAGCCCACACGTGAAGCTTATTCACATTTTCAATCAACAGGGCAATCTTCTACTCCATTAACGGTAACCGACGCAACAGGTTTTGACAATTTTGAAATGGGAACCGATTTTTATGAACAGAATGCAACAATAAATCAGAATAATCCCCTATGGATATTCTTTGGCGTTAATGCAGGTACCCAGAATGCCTGGAATACAACAAACGGCGGTTTGAACTGGACTCTGTTCAATCCATCATACCCCGGCGGAACATGCTGTGACCCATGGTCGGGATACCTTGCCAATGGTACTTTAATTTACGGTTCGGGTGTTAACGGACAATATGTTTACCGTTCAACAAACAATGGTAACACATGGACAGCACCTGTTCTTTCAGTATCAGGGTTTGACAGAAACACAATTGGCGTAGAAGTAACAGGAACAGGTCCGTATGCAAATTATGCATATGCATCAATAACAGGTTCAGGCGGTGCACCATTTTCCAGAAGCACAGATAACGGAGCTTCATGGACAACAACATACACAGCATCACCGCACAGCTTACCGGGTGCAATGATAGCAGTAGGTCCCAACGGTTCAACTAACGGCGGCTGTGTTATACTGGTAACATCAAGCGGCGGTTCACAGAATGCAACTTACGGTTTCCACCGTTCAACTGATGGCGGAACATCTTTCCAGGTTATGTCAAGCTTAACAGTTGCCGGTTACAGCGGTACATATAACAGTGCCGGAAGACTTGTTATCAACAATGCAAGACACAGAACATATCCTATGATTGCAATGGATAACAGCAATGGCCCTTACAGAGGAAGATTATATTTGGTGTATTCCTCAAACATTCCTGCAGGCAACGGCAATAAGCCGGACATTAAGCTTCAGTATTCAACAGACCAGGGTGCTACTTGGTCTAATTATATAGTAGTAAACGATAATGCCAATCCATCATCAAGTGACCAATGGTTCCCTGCAATATGGTGTGAGCAAACTACAGGAAAGCTTTATATCAAATGGTATGATACAAGAAACGGTCCGTCAAACTATACAACAGATGTATATGCAACATATTCAACAACAGGCGGAACATCTTTCGTAACAAACCAAAAATTAACCAATGCAGCAACAACTAACTGGCCGTGTCCTGCCTGCGGAGCAAATACAAACTGCTACCGCGGTGACTATGATGCTATAGTTGCTAATCCTGTAACAGGTTTTGCAATCTGGTCTGACCACAGAAATTGTACAGCAGCAAATATGGGTGCTTATTTCCCGGATTATGCACTGAGAGTTCAGCCGGCTATTCAAACTATTGCTGCAACCAATGACAGTGATTTCTCATATTGCAGTGTTCCGGCTGTTAAGCTTTACACAAACAGTGTTAAGTTCTCAGCAACAGTATCACCGACTCCTGCTGCAGGTACTTTATCATTACAGTTTGTTAATAAATCATCTGCCCAGCTTCTTGATTCTTTAACCACTTATCCTGATTCATTAAGATTAAGAATGAAAACCTCAGGCGGTGTAACATCAGGCTCATATACGATAACAGTTAAAGCAACAGGACCGAACGGAACACCTGTTCATGTAAGAACAATAACATTAACAGTCAGCCCGACAGGTTTAACAAACACCAACACTGAAATACCGGAAAAATTCTACCTGTATCAGAATTTCCCGAACCCGTTCAACCCTTCAACATCCATTAAGGTTGATATAGCTAAACAGGGCTTGGTTAAATTAAACGTATATGATGTAACAGGCAGATTAGTTTCAACACTGGCTAATGAAAATTATAACCCCGGTTCATATAACATTAACTTCAATGCTTCAAATCTTTCAAGCGGCGTATATTTCTACAAATTGGAAACAACAGATTTTACGAGCATAAGAAAGATGATAATAGTGAAGTAGTCTGAAAATATATATTTTCATGAAAAACCGCTGTAACAGGCGGTTTTTCTTTTTCTTCCCATTTAGGGTATTTTTCTATACATATTTTTTTCAGCCATTCAAAATCTAACTAAATCCGTGAGCAGTATTTTCAAACAATTATACGACATGCATTAGTTCATCTCTAAATTATCAAATAACGGTTATTACTAACAGTGATAAATTATACATGTCACTACTATAAAATAATATAGCCATAGCTTATTGTCAAGTTTTATCTAAAAATAGTTCAATCACTCATTAAAAACACGTCAGAACCGGGATTTTTCAGATTAGAGGATTTAACAGGATTGAATTTCCCCCTTGAGGGGGACTAAGGGGGTGTGAGTTTAAATAAGCAGGAAGTACCTTCAAGTAATACTTTAACTCTCCAACATCTGCGACAATAATTTGCTGTCAAATTTTTCCCATAGCGATAATGGTTAACGATATAGTGAAGTTTTATTTTGATGAAAAATTGGCGATTCCGGCTCAAAATCGCCAATCTTAAATCGAAAATCTCACATTTCTGACGGCGTTATCTCCTTATACTGCAATGAGTTAACCCATGTTTTTCAAAAACGATAACCCAACTTGATACCAACTTGAACCCAACTCCGGCACAACTTGAACCCAACTCAGCTCTGTTTTGAGCCCAACTCTGATTTTTGCCGGTGGTACTATCACGCCAAGCCGCAAAGACCGCAAAGAATAAGGAGATTTATAATTAACCCATCCCAAATTAACTGCAAATCTCCGTACTGCCGATGTCTCTCATGTATGTTCTTTAATTAATGATGAATAATAATCTAGGACACTGGCAGATAGAGAATCTTTAATTACCTTGGAACATATTATCCTTTTATCTGAAATCACCTTATTCTGCCGGTGTCCTAGATTATTAATTATTCTGATATGAAAGATTCTCCATAGAGACACCGGCAGTACGAAAGACTTTGGACACTCCTATATTATAGGATTGAGAATTTAAGCTTTGGCGGGCAAATTCTATCAGGGCTGCCTTTATTTATTGTCCATTGGAACTATCCCCTTTCTTTTTTTACTGTTTATACCTTGCTATAATTAAATATGTATCACCATACGAAGGAAAATATCCATAGAATACATTGTTTACAAATTTAAAATTTCCAAGCCCTACTTCGTGATATCCGTAAGGTATATTTTCCCAGTAATTGCTCTGAAAATACCAAATACCATTTTTATAATAATACATCTTTAATGTTGGAAGACTGAATATATCGAAGCCGTAGATTAAAAATTCCTGTTTTGAATAACCTGCGGAATGATAATATTCAAATTGCGGTGCATCAAATAATTTATTCCAAGAATATCCGGTAAATTCAAATAAAGAGTTCTTTCCTTCTCTAAGGAAATCATCACCTGCTGTGCCAAAACGGTCACCCATAACACTGTTATTATCAATTACAGTATCTTCAGTAACAATTTTCCATGAATCATTTTCAAACTTAAATGAATAAAATAAATCATATTCTGCAGGGAAATAATTGTTTCCGATTAAGTATATTACTCCATTAATTATATGAAATTTTGAATCAATTATTCTAGCAGGAAGATTATAAGATTTAATATTTATGCCATCATAATGGTAAACAATAACCGATTCTGTAGAAAACCATACATTGCTTTCATCTTGTATATATATCGAGCGGATTGATTGCGATGTATCTTCAGGTAATTGAATATCCACTAGTGTTTCACCATTCCAATGCCATATTTTGCTAAAGGAGTTAACAGGTGTCCCACCTGTCCCGCCAATATATACATTTTTTTCATTAGATCCCGAAATATATATCTTTTGATCTTCAGCAGTGCTGTAACCAATAATGTTAAATATACTATCTTTATAGTGATAAACATAGGTGGCGGTAGTAATAAAGATATTATTACTATCAGCTACATATATTTCGCCAGCACTATAATTTGGTATACGAATAAACTTCCAATCAAAAAATGAGCTGTCTATTACTTGTGGAGTTGATGGATCAATAATTGAAACCTGGTTATCTTTGCAGGAAATAAATAAGAATGTTTGAAGAATAAAAACAGTAATTAGTAATTTGCACAACACACTGCTGACAAATTTGTGATTTGTATTTTTTCTTGTGTAAAAATTTATTTTGTGATTCATAAATATCAACATTATTTAAATGTAAAATATTTAATAAAAGCAGCATTATCCGGTAAGTCTTTATCAGTTTTCCCAATCTACCGGAGTAAAAAAACATTAAATGGGAAATGTCGTATAAACAATGTAATTTCATATGCTTAGTTTATATTATCAAGATGTTAATTACTGCATAAAATATAGACATGTTGTTGGAAATTTGCATGTTATTGGAGGCAAACTACTACCAACGGCAGCTTGACTGCCTCTTAATTTCGAATTTCGACTGCCTGCCCGTTGCAGTCGGGCGTGCAGGGAGCCATTGCCAATTGCGAATTTAAATCCCAAATTTTTCAATCTTTCAATCTTTCAATCTTCCAATCTTCCAATCTTCCAATCTTCCAATCTTCCAATTTTCCAATTTTCCAATCTTCCAACTTTTCAACTTTTCAACTTTTCAACTTTTCAACTTGCAACCTGTAACTTTTCATGAGAAGCTAAAAATTCAGTAAAAATGAAAGATTATCTCTATATAAAGAAAAAAGAATTTTTTATAATATAGTTTTTTGCTATTATTAAGCATATATATTCACAAATATTTACATCAACCAATAAATATATCAATAACATTTTTTTTATCTTAACTTAACTTATTTCTCATGAAGAATCTTTTCAGTTTCAAATCATTACTGGTATTGTTAATAGGAGGAACTTTAACATTACTTTTCCAGGCATCTGACAGTCCAAAAACAGAAGCCGACAATCCGTATTTAGATCAGCCGCCGCCGAGTGTTATAAGAGATGCGGCTATACCCAGAACTCCGGAACCATTTGCAGTTATTACTAATAACGGGTATGATAACTGGGACCTTGGCGTTGACTTTATGGAGCAGCATATATCTGCAAATATGAGAGCCCCAAATAACTTCTTCACATGTTCAAATATTAATACCGGTCATTATACATTAAACGGTGAAAACTGGACAACATGGTACCCTGTTGTTCCAAACAGTGCAGGTGACCCGTGGACTGCCGCAGACAGCAACGGCACTTTATTTTATCAGACGATGAAAAGCCCTGTTACAGGAACATGGGTTATTAAATCAAGTGATAACGGAGTTACATGGACCACTGCGGTATCCGGTGTTAACGGTGTTGATAGAAACACAATGGCAATTGATCAAACCAATGGACCATATGCCGGATATATCTACCAGGCAATGACCGGCTCAGGCTCTGCATACTTTGCTAGAAGCACTGATCACGGAGCATCTTTTCAACAAACATATAATGGTTCCCCTCATAACTTACCGGGTGTACATATAGCTGTAGGACCAAACGGTACCATTCAGGGCGGATGTGTTTGGCTTGTTACCTATTCAGGTTCTAATAACAATGGAACCTATACATTCCACCGCTCAACAAACGGCGGCTTGAACTTCCAGGTTGTGTCAAGTTTATCAGGTATTGGCACTATTGGTCTGGAAATAAGCTCTCGCGGTACTGTTAATGGAGCAAGATGCAGAGCATATCCGTGGATTGCATGTGATAATAGTTACGGTCCGTACAGAGGAAGATTGTATTTGGTATACTCAGGCAACAATCCTCCGGGAAGCGGAAACAAATCAGATGTGTTTTTAAGATATTCAACAGACCAGGGATTATCATGGTCACCAATTACAGTAGTAAATGATAATCCGAACCCCACATTAACACATCAATGGTTCTCATCAATATGGTGTGAAAAGACAACAGGAAAATTATATATTAACTGGTATGATATGAGAAATGACCCCAATAACCAGTTAGTAGATGTTTATGCAACATATACAACAACAGGCGGAACATCATTTGTGCCAAACCAGAGGGTAACCAACCAATCATGGGTATATCCCGGCGGAAGCTGCGGCGCTCCATGTTACAAAGGTGATTATCACATGATTGCAGCAAATTCAAAAACATCTATGTCTGTTTGGTTTGACGGCAGAAACAGCGGACAGGCAAATACATATGTAGGTTATTTCCCTGATTTCGCTTTAACAGCTATACCTTCCGCACATACTATACAAGCATCAAATGACAGTGACTTTACATGGGTATCAATACCGTCAACAAAACTTTATACAGATGTTGCAAAGTTTACGGCAACGGTTACGCCAACTCCGGGTGCAGGTACAATTGCCCTGTCATTCCTGAATAAAACTACTCCTGTATTAAAAGATTCAATTAATACGTTCCCTGATTCTTTAAGATTGAGAATTAAAACATCGGGCGGAGTAACTTCAGGTTCTTACACAATCAAAGTAACCGGTGCCGGTTCAAACGGAACACCTATTCATGTAAGATCAATAGCATTGACTGTTAACCCGGTAGGATTGACTATTAATAACACTGAAGTTCCTGAGAAGTTTTATTTATATCAAAATTTCCCGAACCCGTTCAACCCATCAACAACAGTAAGATTTGACCTTGCTAAATCAGGCATGGTTAAATTAAATGTATATGATGTAACAGGCAAACTGGTTTCAGCTTTGATAAATGACAATTATTATGCAGGTCAGTACAGTGTAGATTTTAATGCATCCGGCTTATCCAGCGGAATTTACTTCTACAAACTGGAGACTGCTGATTTCACCAGTATAAAAAAGATGATACTTGTAAAATAAAATTATTTTGTATTTTATAACGGGGTAACGAAAGTTATCCCGTTTATAAATTTTAATTCACCTGTTACCCTCTATGGAAACCTATAATAATCATATCTTTAATAAAAACCCGTACTTTCATAAAACCATATAGTTATATATTAATAAACCGGGAATTTTCTGCATTAAATAAGTTTCATAATATCAGGAATTTTATTTGTAACTAATTGATTATTAAAAAATACTCAACCTGCTGATAAATAGTCAATTAATTTGTTAAATTAAAAAAATCCTTTATGAAAATTACTATAAAGTTTACGATAATTTTTGTCTTCATAAATTTATCAATTATTAAAGTAGAATCACAGATAGGAAACCCTAACTGGATATGGGGAGTCACACTTGATGATGTTGATACCAACCTGATAGCAAAGAAAGAAGCTTTATCACATTTCATAAAAAAACCGACTACCCGGGTTGTATTTGACGAATGGAGACCTGCTAATACATATATTAATGCCGTTCAGCAATTACACCAGGTAAGCTATATAATGGGCGATATACTTGACAGTGAACCTTTCTACCTTTACAATCATCAGCAGTTCACTGACCGTATAATAGAATATGTTACTCAGACAGGACTTCAGGAAAATGTAGATATCTGGGAAATTGGTAATGAAGTAAATGGTGAATGGCTGGGTTCTATACCTGAAGTTATAGCAAAGCTTGAGACTGCTTATCAGCAAACTAAAATTTTGAGAAATAAAACCATTTCATTTACATTTTATTATAATCACGAATGTTGGGAAAATCCGAATAACGAAATGTTTCACTGGATAGATAATTATTTTTTACCGTCAAGAATTGATGAAAAAAATATTGATTATATTTTTGTTGCATATTATGAAGATGATTGTAATAATTACCAGCCAAACTGGGTAAATGTTTTCAGAGAATTGCACAGCAGGTTCCCGAATTCTGTAATTGGAATCGGAGAATGCGGCACTAATATTCAGGGAAATATTAATCCTTATATCAGCAAATATTATCAGCAGCCTTTTATCCTGGACAATATTTCTGCAAACGTTCAGGGAGGTGTGTTCTGGTGGTATTTTATCAGGGATTGTATACCGTATCAAAACAATCCCAGATGGAATATTATAAATAATTTAATGAAAGGGATTTCAGGCATTATTAATGATAATCCCGGTTCCGGCCATAATTTCACGCTAAATGTTAATAATGATATTACTGAAAAAACGTTTTCATTGGCACAGAACTATCCAAATCCTTTTAATCCATCTACTAATATAAAATTTGATATTGCCAAAGAAGGTATGGTAAAATTAAACGTGTATGACATATCCGGTAATCTGGTTTCAACCGTCGTAAATGAGAATTATAATGCCGGTTCTTACAGCATTAATTTTAATGCATCCAGTTTATCGAGCGGTGTATATTTCTACAAGCTGGAGACTGCAGATTTTACCGCTATAAAAAAGATGATACTTGTAAAATAAAATCTATTTTTAGTTTTATAACGGGGTAATTAAAGTTACCCCGTTTTTTTTATTTTTAATATGGAACTTTTTAAATAGCATGTTTCAGGAGCCGTCAAATACATATTAAAGTTCATATTGTTTTCCTACATTTCTACGTATATTTATCCTACAACTTATATCTTTTATAAACTTAAAAGCGGTAATCATGAAAACGAAAAATTACATATTAAAATTAATTTTTCTTGCTTTATTATTTTCTTTATCAGCATCAACAGGCTCTTTTGCAAATATAAATTCAGATGTACAAAAAATTGATGTATTTCTGCAATCAGTAATGGGACAATCTTCAGCCAATGAACTGATTCCCATTTATATAAAGTTCAACAGCAATTTAACATTAAACAACTTTAATGATATCTCTTATGATACGCCTAAAAAAGAGAGAAGAGCTATCGTAATCAGCAGGCTGCAAAATTTTGCTGAGCAGAAACAAAGCAGTGTAAAGAATTTTCTTACTTCACGCTCAACAGATGAAGTACAGGAAATTGAAACTGTCTGGCTGGTTAATATAATAATATTGAAAGCCACGCCTACAGTTATTAATCAGCTCGCAGCAGCTTATAATGATATTTCGCAGATTTGTTACAACCCAACGTATCCCGAAGAACAAATGCTTGATATCGAAGCAATTGTCCCCTTCTGGAATGCAGCTCCGAACGGTACAGACTCACGTGCAATTGAACCCGGTATTTTATTAATGAATGCCGACGATTGCTGGGCTTTAGGAAACCGGGGCAAAGGCGTTACAGTTGCAAACTGTGATGACGGTTTCTGGTGGAGACATCCTGACCTTGTACACGGTATATTTCAAAACCTTGGAGAAGATGCAAATAATAATGGCATGACTATAATCTTCGGCTCGGGAACAACATCAGCACTTGATGCCGGTGATATCAACGGTGTCGATAACGATGGAAACGGTAAAATTGACGACCTTATCGGATGGGATTTTACAACTAACAATTACAACATTACCACAGCATCACACGGTTCTGCTACAATGGGACATGTTGTTGGAGATGGAACAGGCGGAACACAAACAGGTGTTGCTCCTAATGCAAAAGGAATTTGCTGCAGGAACAGTTCAGGATTCACACAGCAGATATCAGCTTTTCAGTATGCCGTTCTGATGGGTGCTGATGTTATTACTAGCTCTTTAAGCTGGAAATGGGGTATGAATCCTAAACCGGATTACAGCTTAATGAGGCAGGCAACAGATATGTCACTTGCAGCAGGTGTTATTCATACAAACTCAACAAGTAATGACGGTAATTCATACGGTGTTCCATTGAACATATCAAGTGTAGGAAACTGCCCTGCACCATGGCGTCATACTGACCAGCAAAAAGTAGGTAACCTGAGCGGTGTTATTGGTGTAGGTAATGTCAATTGCAATACAGATGTTATTGCGTCAAGCTCTCCATGGGGACCATCAACGTGGGGTAACTGGGCATTATGGGGGACATACACATATTCAATATTACCGGAGCATAAGGATTATCCTTACAGCCGTGTAGCTCCTGTTGAAATTCCCGACTCAATGGGCTTATTAAAACCCGACGTTTCTGCTCCGGGAGAAAGCTCTATTTCTACATATGTCAGTTCAGGAACAGGCTATGGTACTTTCGGTGGAACATCATCGGCAACTCCTCATACAGGAGGATGTGTTGCGTTGATGCTTTCAAATAATCCTGAAATGCTTCCCAGGGATGTTGACAGGGTGCTGGAATTAACTGCTATTGAAAAGGGAGACCCGGGTAAAGATTACAGGTATGGTACCGGAAGAATCGATGCTCTCCTTGCAACAACCTCACCTGCTCTTTTTGCTGAAGGTGTTAATGGTGCAAGCAACTGGCTGCTTGGCAATACAACTCTTCCGAATGATACAGCAAGAGAATTAGTGGGATTAAAATTTAAGAATACAGCATCTCCATGGATTGGTTCATTAAAGAAATTATTATATAATATTGGCGGTACAGCAACAACTACAGATGTTGAAAAATTCAGGTTATACTGGGATATCAATAAAAATAATATTGCTGATGCCGGAGACAGGCTTCTTAAAGAAGCTCCATTTACCGGTATTACAGACTTAACCCAGGCATCATTCGACACACTTAAATTTAAAGTTACAGATACAGTAAGACATATACTCCTTACAATTAAGACTAAGTCAACTGCTGTTTCAACCCATACACTTGACCTGGGTATGACAAACAACACGCATATTGTAAGTTATTATACAACACTGGCACAAACAACTAATTTCCCGTTTGGTACTGTTACAGGAACAGACCCGAATATTGAAGTACCTCTTGTCTTTTCATTATCACAGAACTTTCCAAATCCGTTCAACCCTGCAACAATTATTACTTATTCACTTGCTGAAAAATCATTTGTCACGGTGAAAGTATTCGATGCAATAGGACGGGAAATTGCAATACTGATAAACAATGTAAGAGATGCAGGTACACATAAAATTGAATTTGATGCAAACTTCTACAAAGGATTAAGCAGCGGTATATACTTCTATAAAATGGAAGCAACTAAACATGGCTCAAACTCTTTATTGTTCAGTGATGTTAAGAAGATGGTTCTTGTGAAATAACAGATTATAGATTATCCCGGGGTAACGGGACTTTGCTTCGCTCAGCAGATTATAAATTATTATTAGGCGGTTAAGTTTTGACCGCCTTTTTTTATTTTACATTCACAGATGATTTTTCAATACTGCCTTTTGACTCCCGGCTCACAAACTCAATGACTCCCTGACTCCCGACTTTTTTACTACTATTTGTTTGAACTGATTTTATTGGTTTTAGTGTTTACTTTAGATATAGTAAATTGCCAAGTAAAATGATATGAATAATAAGTTATGAAAACAATAAAATATTTTTTCTTTTTTATATGCTTATTTGTTTCTTTACATAATCTGCATTCACAAAATAATAAACCGGATACTCCTCCTGATAAAATGCTGGCTAATCCCCTGTTTACACATTATTTTAATGCTCCTGAAGACGCTTTTTATCAAATGATGGAGCAAAAATTTGCCTTACGTAAAAAGCAAGGATACCATTTACAGGATACGGAGCAGTGGACAAGCTTAGGCCCAACTCCGATTAATTTTTATGGTACATCATCAGGAAGAGTGTCAACAGTTGCATATGACCCGCGTGATAAAAGCGGTAACACGATATTTTTAGGCGGTGCACAGGGCGGTGTCTGGAAAACAACGGATGGCGGACTTCACTGGTCGCCAAAAACCGATAATGAAAAAGCACTTGCTTCAGGTTCAATAGCAATAGACCCGAATCTTTCCGGTGAGTATTCCATAATATATTGCGGAACCGGTGAAGGTGTCTGGTTCGGCGGCGGACCGTATTCAGGCTGCGGAATATTAAAATCTACAGATGGCGGTGAAACATGGACTCTATACAGAAAAGGCTTGCCATACAGAACTACATTTTACAAGGTTGCCATTAATCCGCGTAATCCTGACCAGTTATTTGCCGCATTACAAACCGGTCTCTATCGCAGTGAAGATGCCGGGGAAAGCTGGGAAAAAATTATCCCATCCGATACTGCTAAAAGACAATGCACCGATGTTGCTTTTTCACCGGATGGAAGGAAAGTATATGCAATCGGTCCATCATCAGAATATCAATTTTATCCGAGTATCGGGTACTGGATATCTGAAGACGGAGGCGAGAGCTTCCGCAAGCATGAATTTACAAAGCTGGAGAACAGAAGGACAAAAATTGCAGTGTGTCAAAACGAGCCGCAGTATGTTACTATATTTTTTGATATGGGCGAACATACATATCTTTGCACATCATCAGACGGAGGATATAAATTTTCGGAAACAGATATTGGACCCGGAGGCGGAAATGCAGGATTTAATCTTATGCTTGCAGTACATCCAGATGACCACAATATAATTTATTTTGGTTTATCTAATTTATATAAGACGTCAGATTGGGGAAAATCTTTCTGCTGTATCGGAACAATAGGCTACTGGGGATGCAATGCATGTGAAGAAGGAGCAACAACACAGCCGATCCATCCGGACCTTCACGCACTGGATTTTAATCCATCAAACCCTGAAAAGATAATAGTTGGCTGTGACGGAGGTGTTAACACTTCAGATGATGGCGGAAAAACATGGAATACCGGCTTAAATAATACACTTAATCTGACACAATTTATCCGCTTCTCGTCCACCCAATTTAATCCGGATATACTTGCAGGCGGCGCACAGGATATGGGTATGATGTATAAAAATCAGGACAACTTAATCTGGAACGTTACAATAGTAGGTGATGGTGCAACTACAACAACTTCTGAAACCGTGCCGAATGTTTTTGTATGCAGCATGACCGGTTCAATTCCCGGTACTGTTTATTATACTTCAGATGCAGGTAAAAGCTACGGTCAATCATCAAATGCTGAAGCCAGGTTCCTTCCCGGAGCTGCGATATTCCCTATTATTTCACACCCAACAGAGCCGGGAGTATTTTTTATACTTAAAAACCGGGAGACAGGTACTAAAGAAACAGGAAATATTTTACTACTCAGGTCAACCGATAACGGTGCAAGCTTTGACAGCAAGACACCTTATTCTACAATGCCCGTTAACTTTTTGCCGCAGCAGCTTGCAATCAGCAGGTCAAATCCGAATATTTTTTATGCTACCACAGGAAGCATTATTATACCCGAATGGCATGTTACGAACCGTATATATAAATATGACAGGACAACGGGAAGCTGGGCGGACCTGTTTGATTACCACAGGAAAAAAATACCGGATAATTATTTCTCATCACTTGCCATAAATCCGGTTAATGAAAATGAAATCTATATCGGCTTGTATGGATTTAAGATACCGCATTTATTTAAATCAACAGACGGCGGCTTGAGCTGGATAAACATCAGCAGTAATTTGCCTGACGGTCCGGTTACTGATATACTGATTTATTTTTCGGATGAAACGACAAAAAATATACTGGCGGCAACTGATGCAGGTGTATTCATAAGTACAAATGATGGTGTTTCATGGAAGGAATATGGTGCAGGACTGCCAAATTGCATGATAACAAAAATGTATTACAGCAGGGTTTCGGGTAAGCTGCGTGTAAGTACATACGGCAGGGGCATCTGGGAAATACCTGTTCCCGGAAAAATATATGTAAAGGATAATTTTGTTTTGAACAGTGATGATGCAGGGACAAATGTTGAAAATGAAATTGTAGTTTGCAAAGGGGGAAATTTAATATTCCCCTTCCCATGTAAAATTAATATGAAAGCAGGTACAAAGATTACAGTTCAGGATGGAGGAACGATAGATGCAAAAGGAAATGAAGTAATATTCCAAAGTTTAACAGGAGACTGGAATGGGATTGAGCTTCAGGGCAATGCAATTGATAAACTTGAAAACAGTAAATTTTTAAATACAACAGCAGGAGTTTACCGGAAGTAAGTTCGTAGAGTTCGTAGAGTTCGTAGAGTTGTGAGTTTCGTACTGTCAGTGCCTGACTGCCCTAGGCAGGTCACTTAGGAAGATTTGTAATAAAAGTTAGACAAGGGGTTACTGAAACTGGTACTGACAAGCAGAAATCGCAGATTACATTTAATAAACAACTCCAGACTATGATTATCTGATTACCCCTTGAAAACTCTAATTAACCGATGAATTCTCTGGTATTTGTATTTTTTATTTCAATAATATTAATTTTTTTGAATCTGAAAATAACGTAATGCTTCCATCCGTTACGGTTAACCTGTAAAAATATATTCCTGAAGGATGACCGGAAGCATTCCACTCAACTTTGTAACTGCCTGCATTTTGCTTTTGGTTAACCAAAGTTGCAGCTTCAATGCCTGCTGCATCATAGATTATTAACTGCACATAATTGCTCTTTGCTAATTGATAATCGATAGTTGTTTTCGGGTTGAACGGATTCGGATAATTCTGCTCCAGTGAATAATTCCCCGGTGCAGCAATATCAACATCGTTATCCAAATTATAATAAGCGAAAAATCCGTTATAATCTATTTGCTTCAGGCGGTATTGGTATGAACCTGAATTGCTTATTCTATCGGTATATTGGTATAAGTTGTTATTCCATGTTGTGCCATTGCCTGTTACAAATGTAATATGTTCCCACGGGTTTTTATCTGATGATTGCTTTCTTTCAATATCAAATCCTTTATTGTTTATTTCATATGCTGTTGCCCAATTAAGTGTAACAGATTCTTTGTTCACAACCGAATTAAAATAAAGCATTGAAACCGGCATAGGGGTTTCATTCCATGTTAATCCAACCCTAAATCCGTCTATGACAACCTTTGGTGCGTCGGCAGGATCACCCTGCCGCAGTGCAATAATATTAATATTATTTGTTGCATCATTTTCACCATATCCTGCTGTAATTAAAGGTTCAGGCTCATTTAAATCCATTGGGGGATTGACGTATAAACTCACAATATCATCAATTGAGTTTGCCTCATTGAAAGTATATTTTAAAACGAGCAGATAAACCGAGTCAAGAGAATAAACAGTATTTGAATAAACACCGTTATCTTTGCTTTTACTGATACCAAAATTTATTCCGCCTGGTACAGCCCTGACAAATATTCTCCCGCGTACATCAGTTCCGGAAGTGTTAGTCCCAAAATGGAAAAAGAAATCACCATTGGCAGTTGCTGAAACAACCTTTGCTAAAAATGCACAATAAACATTTCCATCATTGAGTACAAGAAAGTTAGTGCAGACATCTTCTCCCCCAGTATTTGAAATCAGCACGGAGCTTCCGATTCCCGATGAAATATATCCGGGGTAAGAAAGATTTCCACTGACAACCAGTATTGGATTAATTCCGTTTGAACTGTATGCAATCCATCCGTTACTGGTTAAAAATGTCCCAACTGCATACTCAAAATTGTCACACAATACCTGGGCATCAGTGGAAACCGGTTTAATTAAAAGCATCAATAATACATAAAAGCTTATTTTATGTTTGATTTTTATCATTTAAGTAATTATGATGTGTTCATCGAGACAGTTATAATGCAATTACCGTGCTAAAGTTTTGTATATATTAAATTTAGAAGAATAATTATTTTATTTCACCTTGAAAAAGCTGCTTATAAATCTGGCAAACAACGAAAATAAAAACTCACTGGCATCAAAGCTGAGAAGGAAAAGGTTTAAGAAATTCTTAGAGTTTGTTAATAAATTTGAAAAACCTGTTTCAATTCTTGATGTTGGCGGCACCTACAATTTCTGGAAAAATATGAATATGAATATGGATGGAATTAGAATTACGATTGGCAATATTGATATTAATCCCGTTGCTGACGTAAAGTTTGAATTTATCAATTGTGACGCAAGGGACATGAAATGCCTCAAAGATAAAGAATTTGATATAGTTTTTTCCAATTCGGTTATTGAACATGCCGGAAGCTTTGAAGAAAGTAAAAAAATGGCAAATGAAATAAGAAGAGTTGGAAAGTCTTATTTTGTACAGACACCTTATTACCACTTCCCCATTGAGCCGCATTTTTTATTTCCGTTTTTTCAATATTTGCCTTTATCTTTAAAAATATTTCTGATAAGAAATTTTAATTTAGGCTGGTTTCAAAAAATCAAAGATTATAATGAAGCAAAAGCGCTCGCACAATCAATAAATTTATTAAGCATAAAACAGATGAAACTGCTTTTTCCGGATTCAAAAGTAATAAAAGAGAGATTCCTTGGTTTCATCAAATCAATTACCGCAGTAAAGATTTAGAAAAACCTCATTTTTCGCTCTTGATCCGCATTTTTCTTCCATTTTTCAACTTGTTGATTATACCTGATATAGTGTATAGACTATGCGATATAAATCACTGATTTTTGTTAAGTACGTATAGCTAATTTGCGTATTTTTCATAACTTAAATACGTTACTTAAATATACGAAAACACAACAAAACACAAAACAGAAATGATTAGGAAAACAGTACTTTACGTAATTCTGCTGGCGGCTTTCACGAATTTAAATTTATTTGCTCAGGGATTATCCGGTTCATACAATGTTGGCAACGGGCAAACTTACAACTCTTTAACAAGACAGAACGGTTTTTTTGCTGATGTTAATACAAGAGGATTAAACGGTAATGTGACTATTTACATTACATCAAATTTAAATGAAGACGGTACTACTGCATTGAATCAATGGGCGGGCAATTATACAATTACCATTTTACCGTCAAATGCAAACGAAAAAAATATATCTGCAAATTCTGACAGTGTACTCATAAGATTTAACGGAGCTGATAGAGTTACAATTGACGGCAGGTATTCCGGAAGCGGTAAATATCTCAAATTCAGAAACACCAACGGCTCTAACCCGGCATTTTCATTCACTAATGATGCAACTTACAATACAATTACATACTGTACTATTGAAAGCAATAATTCAAATACATCATCAGCTACGCAGGCAGGTACAATAATTTTCGGAAATACCACCGGTACTACGGGAAATGATTTCAACACAATAAGCTATTGCGATATAAGAGACAGAAGTGACGCAGCTGGTTATCCTGCTTATGCAATATATTCTTCCGGAAGCTTTACTTCATCAAAATACAACAGTGAAAATAATATTCTCTATAATAATATTTATAATTTCTGGAAAGACGGAGCAATTTGCAGCGGAGTATCGCTTAATTCCGGAACAGGAAATAACTGGGTAATCAGCGGAAATAGTTTTTACCAGACCTCTGCACGTAATTTTGTTTCCGCTTCTGTCAGCGGGTGGAATGTTATTTTTGTAAATTCTACTGCCATTAACAATACTGCAATCAGCAGTAATTATATCGGCGGCTCTTCTGCATTATGCAATGGTACACCATGGACTGCAGCTTCTGTAACTTATTCAATTCAGTTTTCAGGGATAAGAACCGCGGTTGGTTCAGGCACTACAACCTCTGTCGATGGAAACAGGATATCTAATATCAGCATAAACACTGCAACAACAACTGACGGTGAATTAACCTTCTCGGGAATATTATGCCAGTCAGGTCTTATAAATATTGGTGCAGCATCTGCTAATATAATCGGTAATAATACAAGTACGGGCAATATTGCAATAACTTATAACGGTACTTTAGCAAATTCACAAATAATAAGAGGCATTGACCACAGGTCTTCAGGTTCAATAATAAATAATACAATAGGTTCATTTTCTATATCAGGTACAATATTAGATTCAGTTATCTTTGATGGTATATACAGGGCAGGTTCTCCTTCCGGAACAACTTACATCACAAATAACTCAATCGGCAGCCCTACTACTGCAAACAGCATCAGGGTATTATCCCCTGCTCTTATTGTTTTGCTTAACGGAATAGAAGTAAATTTATCAGGTTCATCAAACTTAAGCATAACCGGGAATACAACAGCAAATATAAATAATGCAAGCACTTCAGACGGCTCAAAGATCAGAGGAATTTATTTATTAAGAGGAACAACACCTGTTGCAGATATCTCAAATAATATAATTTGTAATTTATCCGCTTCTTCGGTAACGGCTAATGTTCAGCCGAATATCTGTGCGGCTATCGGAATTATGTCAGGTTCCACAAGCGCTTCTCAGACAATCAGCAATAATACTGTTTATGCAATAAGAAGCACTGCCAACAGTAATACATGTGTAACGGGAATTGCACACACTGAACAAACAAGCACGGGTACAATTTCGAGGAACAGAATATTTGACCTCACAAATTCATCAACATCAGGTGCTCCTTCTATTTACGGAATTGATGCTTATTGGGGTAACTGGATTTATGTGAATAACCAGATTACACTTACTAACGGCGAAATAACCGATAACTTTAACTTAGAACAGTTATCACAGGAAAACAAAAATAAAAGCAAATATGAGTTAACCACTTCCCTTCCCGATAAAGGAACCATAAGAACGTATTTAGAAATAATAACTGATAACCTGAGTGTGCCCGGATATACCGGTAAGCAGACGGATGAAAATTTTGATTACAGCACTAACGGAACAATCATCAGGGGATTTAACGATGAAGCAGGTGTGGGAACCCATCTTTATTTTAATTCAATATATATCGGCGGAAATGCATCATCGGGAAATGCTAATTCATATGCTTATGTAAGAACTGCGTCAACAGTTCCGGAATTAAGAAGCAACATTTTTTATAATGCACGTACAGGCGGTACAGGATATCATTTTGCAATTGCCAATGAAGTTAACCCGCCTTCTAATAACTGGAATTCAACAGCTTCAAATTATAATTTATTTATCTCGCAGAATGTTAATGCGGTTTGTGAATGGGGTCCCGGTGTTTTACGCACTATTGACCAATGGAGAACTTCATCAACGGGCGATATGCAAACATGGAGTTTGGGTGCAGGTTCAGTAAATCCTGCTAACCTGTTTACAGGTATATCTACAGGCAATTTAAACATCAATTCTGCAAGCCAGGAAGCATGGTATGTAAACGGAAAAGGAACACAGGTCGCTTCTGTTACAACCGATTATTCCGGAAATACAAGAAGCAATATTCAAACCTCAGGTGTGCCTGATATCGGTTCAAGTGAAATAATACCTGTAAGCGAACCGGTTTCTACACAACAGGTTGGTACAATAGGACCAAATCAAACTACATATTATACATTTGGTAACAGGACTATTTGTGCAATCAAATGGGGCAATCACGGTGCTCTGCCTAATTCCGTTGATGTTGAATATTATTCAGGTGTTGATCCGCTTAACAGGATTATCGGCTCACTGTATTCCAATGCTTACTGGGTAATTAATTCAAACGGCGGCTCAGGTCATGAATATGACTTAACCATTTATTATGATGCCGCAATTCTTGGCACAATTACAGGTGAAAGCAATATCAGGATTGCTAAAACCAATAACAGCGGTAACACCTGGATACCATACCTGGAACAGGGAACCGGTACGGGACAATATGAACTGAATACTGCCAACAAAACTATTGTCATTCACGGAATTACAACATTTACATCTTATACATTAACGGATAATACTTTCCCGCTTCCTGTTAATATTGAATCATTTAATGCTGAAATAACAGGCAGGGATGTTCAGCTTACATGGGTTACTACAAGTGAAATAAACAATAAAGGATTTGATATTGAAAGAAAGGTAATAAATAAAAACGACCCGAATCCGCAATGGGTTAAAGCAGGATTTATAGAAGGTGCCGGGAATTCCAATTCGCGTGTACATTATGAGTATAATGATACAAGACTTAACTCCGCCGAATATAAATACAGAATAAAGCAAATTGATTATAACGGTTATTTTGAATATTTCGAACTGCGTAGTCCTGAAATAATATCAATCGGTACACCTTCAACCTTTATAATGTGTCAGAATTATCCCAATCCGTCTAACCCGGTATCGAATATTGATTATGAAATACCTGCCGCAGGAAAAGTATCATTAAAAGTGTACGACTTAACCGGGCGTGAAGTCGCTTCTTTAGTTGATAAAGAAATGGAAGCGGGTTACCATACTGCAGTATTTAACGGAATGAATCTTTCCAGCGGAATATATTTTTACCGAATAAACTTTACATCTCCAAATGAAAGCTTCGTTAAAACAATGAAGCTTGTTCTAATAAAATAAAAAACACATACACATCATAGAACGGGGGCGTTCTAAAAAAGGCATCCGGCGTAAGCCGGATGCCTTTTTAATTTATAATAAAATAATCCTATGTTTATTTTACCAGCACCATCTTTTTACTTTGCACAAATTTATCAGCTTTCCCAAAGGGATCTGCGACTATCCTATAAAAATATACTCCTGATGCAAGATTGCTTTCGCTGAATGTTGCTGTATATCTTCCGGCTTTTTTGAATTCATTGTTCACTAACTTTATTACTTCTCTGCCAAGAATATCATAGATTATCATTGTTACTTTACAATCCTTCGGAAGGTCATAGTTTATTTTTGTAACAGGATTAAAAGGATTTGGGTATTTGAAGCTTTACAACTTCTTCCAATGTCTTTATCACCTGATATATTTTCATCTGCAAGACGTGCACCGCCTGCCTACAACGGTACAAGCTTGTATAATTTTGCTTCTCCCGGTTCAAACCATCCAAGATCAGCAAACAATGCACCCGGTCTGTAAAAGCTGGTTACAGTTGGCTCGCCCGGCTGACCTAGGTCTTTAATATCCCATACCTCAGAACTGTTTATGTCATTATGATATGAATCAAATATAACTTTTATTTTTCGTCTTCCATCAGCAAATCCTGTTTTTACAGGTGAGCAGCGTCTGTTAATTATCATAAAATAAGGAGTAGAACTGCCGGTAACTTTAAATGTCGCTGCCTGTACATAAGTCTCACTTTGGCAATCAAATATTAAATTCTGTTCGGGGGGTATATCCGACATTTTCTCTATTTCTCCCGGGCACAATACCTGTGGGTCCCCCGGCTTAAATGATGCTATATAATTAAAATAAGATTTTGTAAGAAATGATTGTCTCTCGTTATCTTTATAGTATATATATGAGTTAGTGAAAGCAGTATTGAAATTTAAAAAATACGGTGCCCATTGTCTTATTTGTTTATGTAATGCTATCAAGCCGTCCCACTTATTCTGTTCATATGAATTATTTGTTCTTGGAACATATGAAGTATCGAGTCCATTTACTTCCATTGTAAGAAAACCATTCATAGCGTTATAAACTTCCGGGCTGCAATCACCGTAACCGCCATACCAGAAATATATTATTCCTTTTGTTCCGTAACTTAGTGCGAGATTAGTGGTTAACCTTATCTCTTCATTTGTCGGCTCACGCCTGTTTTCTATGCCTGTGGTCTGGCAGCTATGAGTCTGCGGCATTGTTATAAACTGCTTGCCTGATATTTTAGTTAAATCATTTGCCAGCTTAATAGCATTAGTAAACCAGCCGCTTTCATATTCCGTAGTTGGAAATGACGGGTTATCTAGCTGTGTTTGAAGCCATGTATCATAAGAGTCAGGTGATTCTAAAATGGCATAAATACAGCCGGTGTTTGTTGAAGGTATAGTGACAGGTAGTTTGCTGAATAGCGGCTCAGGTGGTATTTTTTTTACGTCATTTGAAGTGAAAGGATAAATCTCTGTAAAAAAATGTCTCATGCCTGTTGGCTGTATCAACAATTCGTTAACAATATCTGCATCAAGCTTTTTAGTATCAGTCCACATTCCCAGGCTGTTATAATCGTTCCATGGCAAATGATTTCTGAACAGTCCATAGTAATAACAAGCCATTAGGTCAACTGTATCAGGTGAAGTAAGCTGCTGCAGCTTTTTATTAACATATCCCATACAGGGAATATTGTTAAACTCAAATTCTTCAATGTAAAACTTAAACTGAGGTTTAAAAAGGTTAGGTGGAATATAATTTGCTATATCAGCTTCCCAACGAATCCATCTTTCATATTCATCATCACCTCCGGATTTCAATAAACGATTAGCAATCTCATTATCAACTCTTACATAATCAATCCACATATTACAGTTGCCGTACCAGTAGACCTGTATATCCATCTGGCTAATTCCACTGCCTTCATTTATTTCATTACCTCTTGACATTCGGCGGGTATTGGAACCCCATGCTCCCTGTACTTCTAATGTATCATCACCGGAAAATATTCTATATTGTTCTAAATATCTGCCGTCATATTTATCATATTGATCCCAAAAATTTCTGCCCTTTAAGATTACATTTCTTAAAGTTACGCTATCACTGCTTACAATATTAACACTGCAAACAGGTACATTTGGATTGTTCACAGCAAAATCAGGGTCAATCCTAATTCTCGGTTTAATATACCATCGGTATTGGCTATCATCTCCATGATAATATGTATCAAATGGAGGTGTGTTATTCTGTTCATTATTTGCCTTTAGCTTTTTCACAATAAAACCGGGACTATCTGCAATAGGAAAATCAGGCATAGTCCGGCATACTCTGACCATTTGACCGGAATCAAGTTTATTGTCACCGGTTTCATGTGTATTAAAGGAATAGAACCATTTATAATCACTTGGTAGTATAGTTTCACATTGGTAATCTGAACGTTGTCCATAGCTTAGCCATTCAATTTTTGGTCTTTGCATAAGCATTTTCATTTTAAAACTAGGGTCGTTCGGGTGAAATAAACCTGCTTCTTTATCTAAAAATAGTTTAACACCCGGCCAATAGCTGTTATAGTCAGCATAAAGTGAATCAGCTCTGTCACCCGAAATAGTTGACCATCCCATTGGCTGCCACTGATGACGAACAGTATCACGATGCGAACCTGTATAATAATGCCAAAGATTCATACCGAATTTACTTGGATCGGTAATATATTGATGGTCATAATCAATTTGGTTATGCATTGCTCCAAGAGGAAAATATGCTGCATTTTTGGATTGTGGAGGTGTAGACATCTTAGCCGGAATTATTAATCCATAAACTAGCACTGAAATAAAAAATAATAGTCCAATACCGGTAAGTTTTTGTTTCATGACTTTGAAATGTTAAAGTTTGAAATAAAAGTTAATTTATATTTTTATTATAAATTAATAATTTTATTTAATCAGAATCATTTTTTTTGTATCAATTATATTTCCATCAATAATCATACTATAAAAATACACCCCTGATGAATAACCTAAGCCGGAGAAATCAACCTGATATTTACCCGGAGATTTTCTCTCATCCAATAAGTTTGAGACTTCTTTTCCTGTAATATCAAATACTGTTACCTTCACTGATGAAGTATTCCGTATTTCAAATCTTATAGTAGTAGAAGGATTAAATGGATTAGGATAGTTCTGAAACAAAAAATAAACCCCGGGGGTGTTAACTACTACTTGTTTAACTCCTGTATAAAATACAGGGTCTCCTCCAGTAGTGGTATGGACTCCTGCAGTAAGTGGAAGTGCCCACCCGGTGTTTTTATTTATGAATTTTACATATTCATAAAAAGATATGTGAATACTTGTATCTGGTATTTGAAATAGCCAGTTATTTCCTCCGTTAGTAGTTCTATATATTACACCTCTATTTCCGTTTTGTGGGTAAAATACATGACCTCCAACACCCCATATAGTGTCTTTATTTACATTAGAAAATCTGGTTATCTGCGAAATCACAAAATTTCCTCCTGAAGGAAGTGTTTGAGTAGTCCAGTTAAGCCCCCCATCGGTAGTTTTCCTCATTGAGCCATAAGCTCTCCAACCTGTTAAGCTATTTATAAAGTACATATCTGTAAATCCCGGTTGACCTGATATTAAAGTCCAGCTATTGCCTGAGATTGTTGTTTTTATTAAATAATCAACTGCGTTATCAATTATAAATCATGTA
>Ga0105092_10000071_pt1 | contig 45770 bp, 34 predicted proteins | sample PPLLak2March2015_FD_87021 | JGI IMG/M metagenome (GOLD analysis project Ga0105092, IMG submission 87021) | Freshwater sediment microbial communities from Prairie Pothole Lake near Jamestown, North Dakota, USA - PPLs Lake P7 Core (1) Depth... | ecosystem: Environmental > Aquatic > Freshwater >... | reverse complement strand
GAGGAACCGATGGTTCTGTACAACGTCGCCTGCATCCAGTCCCTGGCCGGGCGGATCGAGCAGGCTATGGAGTCGCTGGAGCGGGCCGTGAAAAACGGCCTGACGCAGCGGGGGTGGGTAGAGCACGATAGCAATCTCGACCCGCTTCGCAGCCATCCGCGATACCCGGCGCTGCTTCGGCTGCTGACGCCAAGGGCATAGCGCGGCCTAGGGACCCGGATATCTCACGCCGTTCGCGTTCGCTTCGAGGGTTTTGAAATAGGTTAGAAAGCGCGTTCGACCGGCGGCCTATTGCCAGTTTTCAACGCCGAAGGCGTTGCGTAGCAAAGCCCGGGGTTGCCCGCGTTGTTGCGGGAAACCCCGGGTTGATGGCGGGAAGGATCCAACCCTGAAAGGGTTGCGCAGTGCGGTACGCAACCCTTTCAGGGTTGGATGCTACGCACACCCCTACCCGGGGTTTCCCGCACACAACGCGGGCAACCCCGGGCTTTGCTACGTGACCCCGTTGGGGTCATTTCGGCAATCCGCTTGACGGGAATATCACATAAAGCGAATTCTCAACACCCTCGCTCTCGTGCGCGGCTCCTTGCGATTTCGCATGCGGCGCGATTCCTGCCGAGTCCCGCCGGTCGGTCCACTTTTCGCGCGACGGCGCATTTCCCTACCGGGATTTCGACACCAGGAACGCCGCGTTGACCGGATCAAGCTTGAGCCTGACCGTGGTCAACTCCTGCCCCTGGTCGCTTTTTGAGTGCGTTTCCTCGATCGGTCGGATCTCCCCATTCATCGGGTCCCAGAGCTCCAGGTCCGCCTTCCCCCGCAGGACAACGTCAGTTTCGACGGACTTCTCGGACGAGTTCGCGAAGAAGTAGATGTCACGCCCGTCCTTCACCTTGTGGAGGTATGTCAGAGAACCGGTGTACTGCCGACCCAGGATGACTGGCCACATCGGCTCTGCGATCGACACGTCCCAGACCGGCAAGATCTCGCGCATGATCGCCTGCATCATCTCGGGCGTGTAATTGGGCAGGAAGTAGGCCCGGCCGCCCGCCGCGTTGCGATTCACGAAATGCACCATGAACTCGTCGATGCGCCGGTTGAACTGGGCGGTCATCGGCCCGTCGTCAGGCAATCCAAACACCTCCCCGGCGATCCTCCGCACCTCGGCGTCCTGGCCTATTTCGGCGGACTTCTCAGGCAGTAACCGCGTCGCGACCACAGTTCCGCCCGCGTCGTAAAACGCTTTGATCCTGCGCGCGGTGCCGACCGAGAGCACTCTGCCGCCGGGGACAATCAGCACGGAGTATTCCTCGCGGTTGACTTCATTGTTGAGCACGAGCTTTTTGCCTTCAATCGCGCAGCGTTCCTCCAATACCTGGGGGTGCAGGAAAGTGAAGTCCTGGCGCAAGCCGCGGAATATCAATTCGCCGAGCTCGATGTAGTCGATCTCGGGCGGGAGGATACCGCCTTCTCTCGCGTATCCCACGTCCATGGAACGGGTGCCGGCTGCATGTGCCCAGTCGCCGAACCGATAGGCCGCCTGCAGGGAAGCGATCGGGTAGAGTATGGCGACATCGGCCACGTGCCTTCCGTGCTGCAACATGTAACAGAGCCGCCCGATGAACCGGTCGCTTTCGGGCGTCTTGTCGCGGGGCAGCGCGCCCACCTGGAAGTTTGCGCCCATGGCTGCCTGGTCCATGGCCACTTTGTAAACGATCGCGGGGCTCATGTTTTCCCGATAGGCGGCGTAACTCTCCGCCATGAAAATCGGCTTGTCCCAGTTGCTGGCCGCCGAGCTGACCAACTTGTAAGCCCGGTTGGTTCTGCCCCACCACCAGATGTCGTCAATGGCCGGTGCGCCCTGGTGCTTGAACGCGAGCATCAAATCGCCGTTGACGGGCACGGGGTTCGATATTTCTTCCTGATCGAAGTGGCCGCTGAAGACGATCCCTCGCACGCGGCACCAGTCGTCCAGCTGCTTGATGTAGCTTTCTGAAAAGAGCCTCGCCCGGTGTCCCCAGAGCGCGTTGCGAATGGCCGCAGTATTGGGCCCGAGGTCGTACCAGAGGGCCGGATAGTACTTGATAGGGCTAAAACCGTACTGCTTCTGGAAGGTCTCGTTGAAAATGGGCGTCCACAGCCGGCCGTTCGCCACATGCATGGCCGGTTCGTCGTAGTGCGTGATCTTCAGAACGTTGCCGAAATACTGTTTCAGGTGATCGAAGTGCGGCTGGTAACTCAGCGAGATATAGGCACGAACCGCTTCCGGGTCCAGGTAATCGACGTAGCCGCTCTTGTTGCCTTGCCCGAGCGAGGCTCTCGGATCCAGGTAAAAGGCCATTGCTTTCCAGCGGCCCCGGGGCACCTCGCCGACGAGCTTTCCTCCGCTGAGGCGGTCGCTGACATCCAGAGTCTCTTTCGTCTCCAGATTCATGAGCGCGGCGCCGAGGGAGATCATGCCGTCGGGGACAGCCAGTTCGACCCGAGTCGGGCCGGATACGTCGCGCTCGATCTTCTCGAGGCTCTTGGCGGCGTGCTGCGGGTATTGGGAATAGAGCCGGCCCCCGGCCATGCCGCTCGGGTATCCCCATTCGTCGTAGAAGACAATGGGCGGGTTGCCGTTCTTCAGTCCGGCTTCGATGACCTTGGCGTATAGATTGAAGTACTCCTCGCTCAAGAAACCAATGCCCGCGTCGGTCCTGCGGCGGCCGGAGCCTTGAAGGTACTCATCGGACAACCCGATCGTATTCCCGCCGTTGATTCCCAGGTAGAAGCCGCCCGTGAGGTCCTGTTCGGCCCAGCGCCGAACCTGCTCGATCATGTTCTGCTCGGTCGCGCGCGACAGGTCAAAGGTCAGCCAGGCGTGCTGTCGGCATTCCTTTGGCGGATCCGCGAATAACGCGGGATCTACCCGACTTGACCGCTCGAAAGCACCGTCCGCAACCACGTTGGACCCAAGAAGCAGAACCACGATCGACCACGCACCAAGCCATCGTTTCACCTTGTGGTCTCGGTTTGTCGACATGTCAACCCCCGTGTTAGTTCCGGTAGGATCACCCGGACGGTGGCCCCCCCAGCCGGGTGGTTTCCCACCTGGATGGTCCCGCCATAGCTCTCGGCAATGGCTTTAGCGATCGGCAAGCCTAACCCGGAATGTGACTTCGTGACCGGGGATCCGGGTCGGTATGTGAAAAAGCGGGTGAAGACTTGCGCCAGGTGTTCCTCCGGGATTCCCGGTCCCTCGTCTGTGATGCTGACGATCGCCTGGCCCGCCTCTCGCCTCAGGTCAATGCCCACTCGACCTCGCCGGGGCGAAAACCCGACGGCGTTGTCGATGACGTTTTCCAGGCAGCGAGCGAGCCGATCCGGGTCCGCCATGACCATCACCGGATGCTTCGAAGCGCAAAACTCCAGACGAACGCCGTCCAGTCCGCGCAGTTCGAATGCCTGAACGATATGCCTGATCAACTCTCTTAGGTCGGTGGGCCGGACTTCCTCCGGCGCCCCGGAGTCGCTCCTCGCGATTTCCCGCAAATCGGTCAGCAGACGCTCCATCCTGGCGACTTCCGATGCGACGACCGATTGAAAACGACCGCGCACGGCAGCGTCCTCAGCTTCGGCCAGCATCTCGGTGGCACTGCGTATCGAGGCGAGGGGATTGCGAAACTCGTGCGCAACATCTGCCGCAAAAGAGTCCGCGAAGCGAATCCGCTCCCGTAGACGCTCCGCCAGTTGGTCCAGAGACCGGCTGAGATCGCCGATCTCGTCGCGCCGGTTCAACACCCGAAATCCGTGTTGGATCTGGCCCCTGGAATCGAGCAGGGCTGACGCCTGTCGGCTGATTTCATGCAGGGGGCGGGCGATGGTTGTGGAAACCAGAAGACTCAAGACTACAGCCACGGCGAGAGAAATTAGAACCACCCGAAAAACCGAAACGCGAACCCTGTAGAGACCTTGCAGCACTCCAAGCGTCGACTGCGATACCAGAACCGCACCGACCACCTCGCCCCTGCTCCTGAGCGGAAGCGCGCTGTACAGCGTGATGGACCGCTGCCCCGGGCTCAGGCGCCAGGCGGCACCGTATTTTCCGTCCAACGCCAGCCGGACCTCGGGATCCAGCCCCGATTGACTGGATGGATAGACATCCTGGCGCGGCTCGAAGTCCGACGAGTCGGAACCCGCGACCAGACGGTTGTAAACACGGAAGAGAACATACCCGAGTCTATAGGTAAGACTTTCACGGGTCTCTTTGGGCTCGGTTCGAGACTTACCCGCTTGCAGCAGGTCAGGCGGCAGGTTTCGGCTCGAGTCAGCCAACAAACTGCCCTGCCGGTCGAGCACCCGCAGCCGGGCGGTGGTTCTCAGCTGGAGGCGGTCGAAAACCGCATTGGCGCTCTCAGCAGTCAAGTTCCCCTTGTCTTCGAGGAAGGCAGCGAGCAGGCGCGCCTGTTGCACCATGGATTTTTCCTGAGCATCCAGGAGCTCGCGTTCAAAGACACCAAAATAGAAAAAGCCGGCCACGGGAAGAAAGACAAGCAGGATATTGAATGCAAGCAGGCGAAAGGAGAGGCGAGACAACGGCCGAAGTGCGATCGCAAGGCGGCGCCGGTCGATCACGTTTGTCGAACCCCCGGGCCAAGCCGGTACCCAAGGCCGTGAACCGTCTCGATCGCGCTGAACCCAGGGTCAAGCTCTTGGAATTTCCTTCTGAGTCGCTTGATATGACTATCGATCGTGCGATCGGAGACGAAAGTGTCGTCCGGGTAAGCGGCGACCATCAATTGCTCGCGTGTCTTCACGTGACCCGGAAATCGAGCCAGCGAGTGGAGGATTCGAAACTCCGTCACAGTGAGGGGAACCAGCACGGTCTTCCAACGCGCTTCGAACCGGTTCAGGTCGAGCTGGAGGTGGCCGGCCTCCAATGTTTCGCTGGTCTCGGTGCCGTTCTGACGCGTCATGCTTCGTCGAAACAAGACCTTAACCCTGGCCACCAGTTCCCGACAGGAGAACGGCTTGCACAGGTAATCGTCGGCGCCGAGCTCCAATCCAAGGACCCGGTCAAACTCGTCGATCTTGGACGTGAGGAAAATGATCGGTACCGTTTCAGAAAGTTGACGCAGTCCCCGGCACAGCTGCAGCCCGTCCATGCGCGGAAGGATTATATCGAGGATCGCCAAATCAGGCACTCGTGACTGGAAGGCCTCCCACGCCTTCTGCCCGTCGACAAAGGTCTGCACTTCGTATCCCTCGCGTCGAAGCGCGTAGGCAACCGTCTCGAGGATGTTCTCCTCGTCGTCCACCATTGCTATCAGGCGTCCGCCGGATACCATTTCTGTACTTTATCCAAGTGTCCCGCCGATTTCACGATCTTTAATTGGTCGGAGAATCGCGCGAGGTCAGGCGAAGAATTCCCTCTGGGACAATATGTTCGCCAAAATTCGCGAGCCGCTGCCACGTTTTCGCCACAATTCTTCACCGAACCACCTCATGTCAACTCAGCTGGTGCCTTCCCGCTGGAATCTCATGGCTATGAGGGGCCGAGTCACTTGTTTGGAGTAGTGTGGGGACGACAGGAGGAATGTCAATCATGAGTCAGAGCGTTCTACGGAGGTGGGTTCTTGTTCGGCTGTTCGTCGCCGGGTTTCTGTGCCTGGTCCTGCTAATACCAGTTGCGTTGGTGAAGGAACTAATCGAGGAGCGTCAGCAAAGGCGCAACGGAGCGGTTCAGGAGGTCACTGAAAAGTGGGGCGCCAGCCAGACTCTGGTCGGGCCCGTGCTCTCGGTGCCCGCTCGCCGTGTGGTCGGGATAGAAAGAGGCCAAGCTGTTTACCAATCGGAGTACATCCACTGTCTCCCGGATTCGCTCAGTGTCTCCGGCATGCTCTCTCCGAGCGTGCGCAAGCGCGGCATCTACAAGGTCACCCTTTACTCATCCCGGCTGACAATCCGGGCGGATTTCCTGCTCTCGCAGCTTGCTTCCTACGTAAGGGGTGATCGGGAGGTCTTCTGGGACCAGGCGTTTCTGACGCTGGGAGTCAATGACCTGAAGGGGATCAGGGATGTGGCCGAGGCAAGCTGGAATGGAAACAAGCTGGCCCCGGATCCCGGCGTGAAGAGCAATGAAGTGATCGGCACCGGCATTACCATGTTGCCCGGGCCGATCAGTGCAGCTGGTCGTGCGGAGCTCCGGATGACCGTGGACCTCAATGGCAGCGAAGAATTTCAGCTGGTCCCGGTCGGCAAGGTAACCGACTTGCACATCGCTTCGCAGTGGCCGGATCCAAGTTTTATTGGGAGTTTCCTGCCGGCGCGACGAACCGTGACCAAGACCGACTTCACGGCGGACTGGCGGGTCCTTCACCTGAACCGGAGTTTTCCTCAGAACTGGGTTGGCGCGCGGGGCGACATTCGCAACGCGGCCTTTGGGGTCCGGTTGATGGTTCCAATCGACGAGTATCAGAAGAATTCGCGGGCGGCCAAGTACGCCATTTTGTTCATTGCGTTATTGTTCCTGGCGTTCGGTATGACGGATGTACTCGCTCGGATTGCCTTTCACCCGATTCACTACGTGCTTGTAACGTTGGCACTGATTCTGTTCTACGTCCTCTTGCTGTCGCTGTCCGAGCAAATCGGATTCAACTGGGCCTACGGTCTGGCCGGGTCCGCGGTCGTCCTGCTGGTGGTTCTCTATTTGTACGGGACCACCGCAAGAGCCGGTGTCAGTGCGGCCCTCGGGGGGCTGCTGCTTCTCCAGTACGTATTCCTCTTCGTCCTGATGCAGCTGGAAGACTACGCGCTTCTCGTCGGCAGTCTCGGACTGTTTGTCGCGCTGTCCCTTGTCATGTACCTGACCCGGAAGATCGATTGGTTTTCAGTAGGGCAGCTCGAAGACCGCGACAGCGGGGAGCCTCTCGAACTGGGGCTGAGGAAAGAAAGGAGTTAAACGGCGCGCAGTCGCGGACTTGTTATGGGCTGTTACGGACGGATGGCGAGATCGAATGGAGCCGCGCACGACAGCGAACGACAGTGAGCGAGAGTAAGCGGACCACCACTCATTCGCTAAGTCGAGACATTTAAACACGAAGCAGTGGAGCGAGTCCGGTGGTCCGCTTACTCTCGCTCGCTTTCGAGGGTGTCGAATGAGTTCTTAAGGCCTGAAAGGCCGGCACATATATTAGCCCAGGGCGAAGCGTGCTTTTCGCGTAGCCCTGGGTCAACACGGTCTCGCCCGCTAAGCCCTGTAAGGGCGTAAGATCCTGATAATGTTGCCGTTCTTGCGCCCTTTCAGGGCTTGTCTCCGCCTCAACCCTTAGACCCAGGGCTGCGCACAAAGCGCTTCGCCCTGGGCTAATATGTGTGCCGGCCTTTCAGGCCTGAAGAACCTTCTCGACAGCCTCTTTCGTGCGCGACTCCGATGAGCTCGTTTGATCGGAAGCCTCAGCACGCTACTCGAAAAGTCTTGGCAGTGCGAGTGGCGCCACCTTGTTGAACTCCAGCTGACCCATCTCCGCCACCGCCTCCTGCATCACTGAGAAAGGCGTGGGCTCCACGGTCAAGATGAACGGGAGGTTGGTCGGGTCGGGCCACGGTTCCTGGATCACGGCATCGATGTTGATATTCCGCTTCGCCAGCACCGACGAGAGGGCGTAAATAATACCCGGCTGGTCCTTGACGAAGAACCGGATGTAAAAGCGATAGCTCTCCATTTCGGAACCGCAATGGCCGACCGCGTCCCGGTCCAGGATCAGGTTGCGATGAAACAGAGCACGCCCTTGCTTCCAGAGCGCCGAATTCAGGATGTCTGCGACGACGGAGACCGACGTCGGGTCACCACCCGCGCCGCGGCCGATATAAACGGTTGACCCAACGCGTGACCCGACGACTTCCACGGCATTCAGGACGCCGGAAACGGTCGCGAGCGGCAACCGTTGGTCCACGAGGAACGGACTCACCCGCAAGACGAGCCCGGTCTCCTTGCGCTCGGCGATTCCGAGCAGGCGGATTCGCGCATTCAGCTTTCGCGCATAAGTAACGTCGATCGGCCAGATGTCCGAGATACCGCGTGTGGGGATCTCCGACGGAGGGATCCAGCAGCCGTACGAGAGGCCGGCGAGAATCGAAAGCTTGTCGGCGGTGTCCCGGCCGGAGACATCAAGGAAGGGATCCGTTTCGGCATAGCCCAAGGCCTGCGCCTGGGTCAGCACGTCCTGGAAATCCCGCCCGCTCTCAACCATCTCGCTCAGGATGAAGTTGCAGGTACCGTTCAGAATCCCTCGGATCCGGCTAATCTGGTCGGCAAACAGGGATCGCCGCAGGGCTCGAATGATCGGAACGCCGCCAGCCACCGACGCCTCGAACCCCAGATAGGATTCATGTTTGACCGCAAGGTTCAGGTACTCCACTCCGGAGCGGGCCATGAGCAGTTTGTTTGCGGTGACCACTCCTTTGCGGCTCTTCAACGCCGACGAGATAATCTGGTGTGCTGGATCCGTGCCGCCCAGCAACTCGACAACGATATCCGAAGGCGTGTCCAGGAATTCCTGAACCTGGTCGGTTAACCGGGTCTCCCCGTCGAGCCAGCTCAGGTTCTTATCTCGGTACTTCTTGTCCAGGACTATGGCGATACGCAGCCGTGCTCCGATTTCCTGCTCGAACCGCGCCTTCTGTTCCATCAGGAGGCGCGCAACCGCCGCTCCAACGGTACCGATGCCCGCCAGCGCGATGCGGAATTCGGGAAGCTGAACCTTAGCCGGCATTGATTTCCTTCCTTTCCAGATTGTTCAGATCGAACTCGCGGTGAATTGCTCGAACGGCCGCGTCAAGCTGGTCTCGACGAATGATGCACGCGATTCGAACCTCGGACGTGCTGATCAGCTCGATGTTGATCCCTTCGCTGGCCAGCGCCTGGAACATCCTGCCCGCCACTCCGGGGGTGCTGGCCACGCCGGATCCGATGACTGACACTTTCGCGACATCGGTGTCGAGGAGAACATCATCCGCCCCGACCTCACGAGCGACTGGCTGCAGGATGTCCCGAGCCCGCTCGGCATCCTGCTGGGACAGAATGAGGGAAACGTCGTTGGTCTTGTCATGGCGGATCCCCTGAATGATCAGGCGGATACAAATACCCGCGTCGGCGAGGCTCCGCGAGATGCGGGCGGCGATGCCCGGAACGTCGCGCACTCGGGTCAGGGCGACCCGGCAAATCTTGGCGTCACCGGTCACTCCGGTAATGGCTACTTTTTCCAATCTGTCCTCCTTGACGATCAGCGTGCCCGGCACATCGTTGAAACTCGAGCGCACCTGGAGCGGGACGTTGTATTTATTCGCGATCTCAACGCACCGCGGATGAAGCACCTTCGAACCGGACGCCGCGAACTCGAGCATCTCTTCGTAACTGATCACGTCGAGCAGCTTCGCGTCGGGCACAATGGAGGGATCCGCGGTATAGACGCCGTTCACATCCGTGTAAATCTCGCACGGCGCCTGCAGCGCGCCCGCGAGCGCCGTAGCCGTGGTATCCGAGCCACCCCGGCCGAGCGTCGTAATCTCCTGGCTCGGCGTAATTCCCTGGAATCCCGCGACGATGACGATATTCCCGTTGCACAGCTCGTTCCGCAGCTTCGCCGTGTCAACGTTTTGAATCTTGGCGCGGGAATAGTTTTCGTCAGTGAGAATTCCACACTGAGCGCCGGTCAGGGCGATCGCTTTGCAGCCCAAATGATGGACTGCCATGGTCAGCAGTGCAATAGACACCTGCTCCCCCGTAGTGAGCAGCATATCCAGCTCCCGCGGGCGTGGCTTTTCGGTAATCTGGAGGGCCATATTGAGCAGTTGGTCCGTGGCCTTGGCCATGGCTGAGACTACGACCACCTGCTGCAGACCCCGGTGATGATCGTTCACCAGGTCCTTAGCTACTTTACGGATGCGCTCGACCGACCCGACCGAGGTGCCCCCGTACTTCCTTACGACAACCGGGCATGGAGTCATGCGTATTCGCCTCCTGCAGCGAAGCTATGTGTGGAGAACCGTAAGGTAGGCTGTCCTGATCCTGGGTGAAGGACCCGTACCGCAGAAGAACTGCAGCCCCGCTGCCACGGACAAGTGTGCAATAATACGTTCGGCTCCCTACAGTGTCAAGGTGCTATGCCGATCGATTCCTTCCCCCGACGAATCCTGACCGCAATTCGAAAAGAACGACTGCTCAGCCAGGGCAACCGTGTGGTCGTGGCTGTGTCGGGAGGTCCTGACTCAGTGGCCCTTTTGCGCGTTCTGCTGGATCTGCAGCCGGCGCTGTCGCTGCAGATCGAGGCGGCTCACTTTAATCACTGCCTCAGGGGCGCGGAATCGGAGGAAGACGAGCAGTTCGTTTGCGCGCTTTGCGCAGGTCTGGGCATCACTCTTCACCGTCGCCGCGCCGAGACCAAACAGGCGGCCACTCTGTCGCGCCGAAATCTGGAAGACTACGCACGCCATATCCGTTACCAGTTCCTTTACGAGATCGCAATTGGCCGGGAAGCCGTGATTACAACCGGACACAACATGAACGACCAGGCCGAGACCTTCCTCCTTAAGCTTTTTCGCGGAGCAGGAATCTCCGGTCTAGCTGGAATCCATGTGCGCCGGCGTAACGTCCTTACTTCTGGCAACGTTTGTGACGTGGTCAGGCCGCTGCTTGGTGTGACAAGACGAGAGATAGTCGACTACCTCGCGACGCGAGATCAGCCCTATCGCTCGGATTCGAGCAATCGGGATGTCACGTTTGACCGGAATTGGTTGAGGAACGAACTGATCCCGATGCTCGCGGAGAAGTTCAACCCCGCAATAGTCCGCATTCTGGCGACCACGGCCGACTCCCTGGGAGAGACCAACCAGCTTGTTGAAACTCTCGCCGAACGGGTGTTCAGACGTTGCCGGCGAGCGGGCCGGGATGCAGTCGTGTTCGATATCGATTGTCTCCTGGAGAATCATCCAGCGTTGGTTAAGGAAACAATTCGCTTCGGAATTCGTGAAATAAAGGGAGACCTGAGAGACATCCATCGCAAGCATATCGATGGGATTGCGAGGTTGGCTCGGGCGCAGAGCGGCGGTCAATTGCACCTGCCGGGCGATCTCCGGATCAGGCGTGAATTCGATAATCTCGTCATTGGCCGCCCCACCGAAATTCCCAGGTTCTCTCACCCCATCGAGGTCCCCGGGGCGATTCGGGTCCCGGAGCTCGGGAAAGCACTGATCGTGAGACGGTCAGAAGATACTCAGCTGAGGCCGGGGCGGGATCTCGTGCAAATTCCGAGCGGCGAGGTTCGGGTGCGGAATCGCCTGCCTGGCGATCGTTTTCAAAGCAAAGCCGGGAGTCCGGAGCGAAAACTGAAGGAGATTCTGATCGAAAGGAAGGTTCCGAGGTCGGCGCGTGATCGGCTGCTGATTCTGGCACAGGGCCCGAAACTCCTATGGGTAGAAAGTTTAGGGGCCAACGCGGGGCAATCGTCGCCAAGTCCAGGCCAAGCAAGTCCAAACCAAGAAAGTTTTGAAATCTCGGTCGAGGCTGAAACTTTCTCCGAATGACGGCTTCTAAGCCATAGAGGGTGCTCGGAATCCGGCCCGGGAAACTGCTGTTCTCGACCGCACGCAGCCAAGGCTAGACCCTTGGGTCTCTTGCTTATCAAGGACTTCAAGTTTGTGGCTAATTACTTGGACCTTCCTTTATAATAGAGAGGCTAAGCACCTCCCGGAGCAACCTCGGGATGTGCCATTCTACCCTCCTGGTAAGGTTTGGAGGTTAATGTCTTGAATACAACTGCCAAGAATGTTTTTCTCTGGATCGTCATCATAGTAGCGGTTGTCGTGCTGTGGAATTTTTTAAGCACCGTAAAGAACGGCAACGTTCAGGAATTGACGTACACAGAGTTTACCACCTACGTGGATGAAGGCCGCATCCGCAGTACCACGGCGCCTGTCACCCTGACGGGCAACAAGGTGGAAGGAAAGTACCTGCCCCCCGGCGCTCCCAATGAAAACAGCTTCCGCGTCCTGATCCCCGAGGGGTCCGAAGAAACCATCGCGAATATTCTCAACGGCAAAGGCGTGCGGGTAAAGATTGCAGACGATGACCAGGGATCGTGGATCTATATGATCCTCAGCTCCGGCTTCCCGATCATCCTTTTCGTCGCTTTTTGGATCTTCCTGATGCGTCAAATGCAGGCGGGCGGCAACAAGGCCCTCTCCTTCGGCAAGAGTCGCGCCAAATTGTCGACCAATCAACAGAAGAAGGTCACTTTCAAGGATGTCGCCGGGGTCGAAGAGGCCAAGGAGGAGTTGCAGGAAATCGTCGAATTCCTCCGAGAACCGCAGAAGTTCCAGAAGCTGGGCGGCCGGATCCCGAAAGGTGTCCTCCTGATGGGTCCTCCCGGTACTGGCAAGACCCTGTTGGCCCGGGCGATTGCCGGTGAAGCGAACGTCCCGTTCTTCAGCATCAGCGGTTCGGATTTCGTCGAGATGTTTGTCGGCGTCGGCGCCAGCAGGGTTCGAGATCTCTTCGAGCAAGGAAAGAAGAACGCTCCCTGCATCATCTTCATCGACGAAATCGACGCCGTCGGCCGCCATCGCGGCGCGGGTCTCGGCGGAGGTCATGACGAGCGCGAGCAGACCTTGAACCAGTTGCTGGTCGAGATGGACGGGTTCGAGTCCAATGAAGGAGTCATCCTGATTGCGGCAACCAACCGTCCCGACGTCCTGGATCCCGCTTTGCTGCGGCCAGGCCGTTTCGACCGACAGGTAATCGTGACCCTCCCGGACATCAAAGGGCGCGAGGGCATCCTGAAAGTCCACATGCGCCGCATCCCGATGGCCGAGGACGTGGATGTCACCGTGCTGGCCCGCGGGACCCCCGGTTTCTCCGGCGCACAGTTGGCGAACCTCGTGAACGAAGCGGCGTTGAATGCCGCCCGCTTCAATCGCAAAGCGGTGACCATGATGGATTTCGAAGAAGCCAAGGACAAGGTCCTGATGGGCAAGGAGCGGAAATCCATGGTCATGAACGAGAAAGAGAAGCGGAATACCGCCTACCATGAGGCCGGCCACGCACTGGTCGCATACCTGATACCCGAAGCGGATCCGCTGCACAAGGTGACGATCATTCCGCGCGGCAGGGCACTGGGCGTCACGATGCAGCTGCCTGAAGAGGACAAGTACAACTACACCAAGGAATACATGGAGGCCTCCATCGCCATTCTCTTGGCGGGACGGGCTGCCGAAGAGATCTTTCTGGGCAGCTGTACGACCGGCGCCTCCAACGATCTCGAGCGGGCCACCGAGCGAGGCCGAAAGATGGTCTGCGAATGGGGCATGAGCGATGAGATGGGCCCCCTGACCTTTGGCAAAAAGGAAGAACAGATCTTCCTCGGTCGAGAAATCGCGCAGCACCAGGATTACAGCGAAGAGACGGCCGTCAGGATCGACAAAGAGGTCAAGCGAGTAGTCGTCAGCGGATACGAGCGGGCAAAACAGATCCTCGAAAACAACAGGGAAGAGCTGACCCGGCTCGCCGAAGCCCTTCTCGAATATGAAAGTCTGGATCTGAACGCCATTGAGAAGATCATCAAGGGCGAGAAATATGGATCGGACGAGATCGACACGGAGACTCCAGGCAAGCCGGAGCCTGAGCCACAAAAGGAAGAAAAAAAGCGGCTCCCCTCCCTGGTGAAGCCGAAAGAGAGGCCAGCCCCAGCATAGACCTCCCTTTTGTGACCCCTACCCGCAGCCTCGGGCAGAACTGGCGCATGGGTCCCCGGATGCCGGGATCCGTGCGTCTTCTTTTTTTGTCTGCGAGAACGGGATGGGAACGCACACAAATCAGTATCTGTTTCGCGCGCGTGACAAGGTTCTCGCACTGGGCCCAGTTACGCGGATCATGGGCATCATCAATGTCACTCCTGACTCATTCTCCGACGGCGGACAGTTCCTCGACGCGGATCGCGCTGTCGCTCATGGTCTGGACCTGATACAGGAAGGCGCGGACATACTGGACATCGGTGGCGAGTCCAGCCGTCCCGGTGCAGTGCCGGTTCCCGCCGAGATGGAAATGGCGCGAATCGGACCAGTCCTCACCGGACTACGATCACGGACAGACGTCATCCTGTCGGTCGATACCTGCAAAGCGAGCGTTGCCGACCAGGCGCTCAGTCTGGGTGCCGATGTGGTCAACGATATAAGCGCGTTCCGTCTGGATCGGGCCATGCCCGAGGTTGTCGCGCGCTACTCCGCGGGTGTTGTACTGATGCACATGCGCGGAACGCCCGGCACGATGCAAACGCTGCCTCCCAGCCCGGAAATCCTCCAGGAGGTAAGAAGGGACTTGACCACGGCACTCTCGGTAGCCACCAGGGCGGAGATTGCCTCCGACCACATACTCCTGGACCCCGGTCTAGGTTTTGGTAAAACCGCTGAAGATAACCTCAAAATCATCAACTGCTTGGGCTTTATTCATGACCTCGGCGTCCCGATCCTGATAGGGCCGTCGCGAAAGAGTTTCATCGGAAGAATCACCGGCGCCGGGCCGGGCGAGAGGGCTGCCGCCACGGCTGTCATTTCGGCAATCGCCAGCCTGCGCGGCGCGCAGATCGTCCGGGTGCACGATGTAAAAGAGGTCCGGGAGGCCCTTCTTGTTGCGGATGCAATTCGCGGGGAGACAATCAGTCAATGTTGAGCAGTCTACCCGCAACCTTCTCCCAGCTTGAGCTTCGAGACATCTTCGATATCCTGGTAATTTCCCTCCTCATTTATGGCGCACTGACTTTGATCCGCGGGACGCGCGCGTGGCACATGACGGTCGGCGTTCTATCACTGGTGGTCGTTTACTACGTCACCCAGCTGCTTCATCTGCGAACCGTCGAGTGGGTCCTCGCCAACTTCTTCGCCTACGTGATCTTCGCTTTGATTGTAATTTTTCAGTCCGAGATACGCCGGGGGCTGGCCGAACTCGGCAAAGGTCGATTATTCGGCCGGTTTCGCGAACGAAGGAGACGGGAGGATTTTGAGGAGATTGTTGTTGCGGCGACCACACTGGCGAAACGCAAAATCGGCGGCTTGATCGTTCTCGAAGGAGCGATCGGGTTGAAGAACTACATCGAGAACGGAATCCAGGTGGACGCCTCTTTGACCTACGATCTGCTCGTCACCGTATTTACCCCCGGAACGCCTCTACACGACGGAGCGGTGATCATTCAGGGGGACCGGATCGCAGCCGCGGCGTGCTTTCTGCCGCTGACACTCGATCCCTTACTCAGCAAGGAACTGGGCACCCGCCACCGTGCCGCTATCGGTATCACCGAGGAAACCGACGCGATTGCCATCGTGATATCGGAGGAAACCGGGTTCATCTCGGCGGTTTTTGAAGGTCAGATGAGCCGGCAGCTCTCGGGCGAGCAGCTCCTCGATTACCTGAATACAACGAGCGACAGGCAAAATCGTGGCTTCTTTCGGCGGTTCAGTCGCGAGACCGGGACAGAACCGCGTCAGGAGGTCACATGAACCGCATCCGCCGGTTGCTCATGGAGAATCTGGGTCTCAAGGTGCTTTCCCTGTTCTTGGGCGTATTCCTTTGGGTCCAGGTCGGCGGGCAAAAAACGGTTCAACGGGTCGTTTCCATACCGCTCGAGTTTCACAACATGCCTGGTGACCTGGAAATAATGGGTGATTCCGATCAGGAAGTGAGCCTGATCGTTCGAACAGATCGGCCCGGCACCAACTTGACGGAGGATGGATTTGCGGCGGTGATCGATATGACCAGCGCACGGCCCGGCGAGCAACTGATACCTATATCCGCGCGCAATATCGAGCAGCAACCGTACGGTGTTGAGATCGTGAATTTGCTCACCTCAAAAGTCAGAGTTCGCCTGGAGAAGACAGGCGAAAAGACCCTGCCTGTTCACCCGCTGGTCTCGAACCAACCGGAGCCCGGATTTCGCGTTGCCGCTGTTCATGTGGTGCCGTCACAAGTTACAATTACCGGCCCTGAGTCCCGGCTGCGGAGCTTGGCGTCGATTTCCACCGAGCCGGTCAACGTGCAGGGACTTAGGGCGACGACCACGCTTGACGTCTACCTGGAGATACCGGACGCGAGGCTGCGGATCCAGAACCGCGCCGCGCTGGTGCGGGTGGAGATCGTGATCGAAAAGGTGAGCGAACCCGAGGAGAGTGACGCGAAAGACCCGGGCAAATCGTAGACGACCAGACGTACGTCCGACTTCCAAGTCGGACATCAGTCCCACTTGGAAGTGGAACCTACGTACTTGCTGATTTCCGGTCGGGAAACAGAGCAACGATATGGGAAAACTGTTTGGGACCGACGGCATTCGAGCGGTGGCGGGTGAGTATCCTTTGGATCCTTCAACCGTGTTCAAGATCGGGAGGGCAATTGTCGAGCTGGGCAAGCGCAACGTGGTCATCGGGCGCGATACGCGGGCCAGCGGCGTCTGGATCGAGCGGGTGCTCGAGCGCGCGGTAGGCTCGGCCGGCGGCCAGGTGACGAATGTGGGCGTAGTTACGACTCCAGGTGTCTCGTTCCTCTGCAGAAGCTCGGGATTCGATGCCGGTGTGGTGATATCGGCGTCGCACAACCCTTACCAGGATAACGGGATCAAGGTTTTTGCGAACACAGGGATGAAACTCTCGGACGAAGAAGAGTCCGCGATCGAAAGAAGTGTGCTGTCCGACCCGAGCTCCTACGCCATGGACGCGTCAACCTGGGATGACTGGCGCGAAGAGCTGGCTCACTGCGACGAAGCCTTTATTCACCGCTATGTCGAGTTCCTTTGCGCGATTCCCGGCCGCCGCCTGGATGGCTTGAGGGTCGTTCTCGATTGTGCGAATGGTGCATCGTTTCGGATTGCGCCCGAGACTTTCCGCCGACTCGGCGCTGAAGTTATCGCCCTGAACACCGATCCGGATGGGCACAATATCAACGAGAAATGTGGTGCCCTGCATCCCGCTCTAATGGCGGCTCGCGCCCGTGATGAGAAAGCCTCACTGGGGATTGCCTTTGACGGAGACTCGGATCGGGCCATCCTTTCCGACGAAGACGGCAGGGTCGTGGACGGTGACCACATTCTCCTGATCCTCGCAAGGTATCTGCGCAAGCGGGGAGAGCTGCCGACCGGCTGCGTGGTGACAACCGTCATGGCGAACCTCGGGCTGGAAGTCGCGCTTCGGAAATCGGGACTTGGCATGGTGCGGACGCCCGTCGGCGATCGGTGGGTGCTGGACGAGATGTTGCGTGGTAATCACGATCTCGGCGGCGAACAATCCGGTCACGTGATCATTCGGCAGCACGCCGTGGCGGGGGATGGAATACTGACTGCCCTGAAGATCGCCCAGGTCCTGTGCGAAGAGAATCTTCCGTTGAGCCGCCTGAGCGAAGACCTGACAAAATACCCGCAGGTCCTGTTGAACCTGCGTGTCCGGGAAAAGAAGGATTTCACGCAGGTCGAACCCATACAAAGCGAAATCCGGGCCGTGGAAAACAAGATGAAGGACCGGGGAAGGGTGCTGATCCGGTACTCGGGTACGGAGCCGTTGGTGCGTATCATGCTGGAGGGAGAAAACCAGGCGGAGATCAACGAGTATGCTCAGGTGATTGCCGCACGATTCCGCGAAGAGCTCGGGGCATAAGGCCGCTCAATGGCATTCCAATCCTCGGTTAGGAAAATCCAGAGGCGTCCGCAACTCAAGACACTGTTAAGGCGTCTTCAGGCTGACGGAAAGAAAGTTGTCTTCACTAACGGGTGTTTTGATCTGTTGCATCCCGGACACATTCGTTACCTGGAGAAGGCGCGTGCGGAAGGGGACCTTCTGGTGGTGGCGCTGAACAGCGACAGCTCCGTGCGACGAATCAAAGGGCAAGGCCGGCCGATTCTGTCCGAGGAACAACGCTGCGAAGTGATGGCCGCGCTTGAATGTGTCGACTTCGTGACTGTCTTTTCCGAGGAGACACCCTTCGAAATCGTTGAGGAACTGCTCCCGAACGTGCTCGCTAAGGGAGGAGACTGGCCCCTTGATAGAATAGTGGGTCGCGAAACCGTCGAGCGACACGGCGGAAAGGTGGTTTCAATACCGTTTGAGCAGGGATTCTCTACGACCAAAATCATCGAACGAATTAATCGGCGGAACGAACCAGCCGATTCGTCAGAAGCTGCTTCGGCTTAGTCCGGATATCGAGGCGTCGGGCGGCAACCTGTCCGGCCTGCACGAAGCGGATTCCGCATTCGTCCTTGCCACTCTGTTCACCGAGAGCGATTCGCCATGGCTCTGGGTTTGCGCCAACAACCGAGAGGCCGAGCGGGTGGCAGAGGATCTGAACTTCTTTCTGCCGAGCGACCTGGCGGGCTCGGTGGTCGTCGTTCCCGGTTCGGAGACCGATCCTTATCGCGGGCTCTCGCCTCACCCCGAGGTGTCCGAGGAGAGAGCAGCCTCGCTGTGGCGCATTCTCCAGGGAGAACGCCTCTTCGTGGTCACGACGGTCACGGCGCTGCACACTCGGATGCCTGCGCCGCAAGAGTTCCGCTCCCATTGCATGCGGCTCGAGGTCGGGGCTTTCATGCCGATGACCCATGTCATCGACACGCTGCGTCTGCTCGGCTATGTTCGCGAGGATCCCGTCACCGAGCTGGGAGAATGCTCTTGGCGTGGAGGGATCGTCGACGTTTTCTCGCCTGCCTGGCCTGACCCGGTGCGGATTGAATTCTTCGGGGATGAAATCGAGTCCATTCGGGCTTTTGATCCGGGGACTCAGCGGTCCACCGGTCTGATCCCTTCCTTCGAGATCGTCCCCATGCGGGAGATGGTCGTCTCAGAGCGGGATATGTCCGCCTGGCACGACCGGGCGCCGGAACACTGGAACGAAGTGAGGTTCGCCGAAGCCCTCCAGGAGAAGATGCAGTTCACCGAGAACTTCGAGCTGTTCAACGGGTTCGAGTACCTCTTTCCCCTTGTGATCGACACTCCGGCCAGTTTGCTCAACTACATGGAGGGCGAGGAGCAGCGCGCGGTGACACTCGTTCTTCCGAATCCGGATGAGGCTGCCAGGAAATGGAACGAATACGTGGTTTCGCTGCAAGAAGCCTGGCAGGACCGATCATCGTCAGGTGAGCTAGTCTTGCCTCCCGAAGGGCTCTTCCTTACGGCTGACCGGCTCTCCCGCGAAATTCAGGAAAATCGCGTCCTCTGTCTGAATCGTTTTCTGGATGACGGGGCCACCGGCTGGCAACTGGACTTTCACCTCGAGCGCAAATACCACGGCAGGATGCAGGACCTGTTTGCCGACCTGAGCGGGTGGCTGGAGCACGGGCAAAAGACAGTATTTGTGATGTCTTCCAAGGGCCTGGCGGAGAGGCTCGTCGATATCTTCCGGGAGTACGAGTTCCCGGCTCATTTTGGCGCCAGCGGGCTGGACGAGGCACTGGTGCACACGGTCTCAGTAATCCAGGGTAAGGTCTCTGAAGGCTTTTTTTCGGAAGAAATCGGTGTTCATCTGCTGACGCAGGACAACGTCTTCGAGGAGAGCGAGCTGCGACCGGCTCCTCGCCGTCATATCCAGCGGGAAGCCGGCGCCACCTTCTTGTCCGATTTCAGGGATCTCAAGCCGGGCGATTACGTCGTACACGTCGATCACGGCATCGGTAAATTCCGCGGCCTGAAACGGATCGGCGTTGGCGAGAGTCAATCGGAGTTCGTCGAGCTCGTCTACCGGGAAGAAGCCAAGCTTTATGTGCCGGTGGATCGTCTCGATTTGATCCAGAAGTTCACGGGAGCCAGTGGCGAGGCGGCGCCTTCGCTCGATCGTCTGGGTGGCACCTCCTGGGAAAAGACCAAGAGCCGCGTCAGGAAATCAATGCAGGTCCTGGCCGAGGACCTGTTGAAACTGTACGCCCGTCGCGAAATGGCTGAGGGATTCGCGTTCTCGCCTGACGATCCGCTGGGTAAAGAATTCGATGAGGCATTTGAATTCCAGGAAACGCCTGATCAGGCGGCCGCGATCGCTGACGTCAAGCGTGACATGCAGACGCCTCGGCCGATGGATCGCCTGGTCTGCGGCGACGTTGGTTACGGAAAGACCGAAGTGGCAATGCGGGCAGCCTTTAAGGCGGTCAGCGACAACAAGCAAGTGGCGGTGTTGGCGCCGACGACCGTGCTTTCCTTTCAGCATTTCAACACATTCCGCCGCAGGTTCCAGGGCTTCCCGGTCCGGGTCGAACTCGTCAGCCGCTTCCGCAACAAGCAGGAAATCGCCGAGGTGTTGCAGAACACCGCGCTCGGGATGGTCGACATCCTGATCGGAACCCACCGGCTTCTGTCGAAGGACGTGAAATTCCGTGATCTGGGGCTGCTGGTGATCGACGAGGAGCAACGTTTCGGAGTGGCCCAGAAGGAAAGACTCAAGCAACTGAAGACCAAGGTGGACGTGCTCGCCTTGTCGGCTACTCCTATTCCGCGGACGCTCAACATGTCACTGATCGGACTGCGCGATCTTTCGATCATCGAGACTCCACCAAAGGATCGGCTCTCCATTCAGACGGTCGTTGTCAGATTCAGCCGAAACATCATTCGCAGCGCAATTGACCTGGAGCTCAAGCGGCAGGGCCAGGTCCTCTTTCTGCACAACACCATCGAGACGATCTACTCGATCGCCACGATGCTCCAGGAGATCATTCCCGAGGCTCGCGTGGGTGTGGCGCACGGCCAGATGCGAGAGCACCAGCTCGAAGAAGTCATGTTCGACTACGTCAACTACAAGTACGACGTGCTGGTCTCGACCACCATCATCGAAAACGGACTGGACATTCCAAGGGCCAACACGCTGATTGTCAATCATGCGGATCGTTTCGGCCTTGCCCAGCTCTACCAGCTGCGTGGCCGCGTGGGTCGCTCCAACCGGCGGGCGTACGCCTACCTTCTGGTGCCTTCGGAGGAGATCCTCACCACCGATGCGCGCAAGCGGCTTTCGGCGATCAAAGAATTCAGCGACCTGGGAGCGGGGTTCCGAATCGCGGCGCTCGATCTGGAGATCCGAGGCGCCGGCAATCTTCTGGGCGGAGAGCAGCACGGGCACATTAATGCGATCGGCTTCGACCTCTACATGAAACTGCTGGACCAGACGATCAGGGAACTGAAGGGGGAGCCGATCCTTGAAGACGTGGAAACAACCATTGACCTGGGGTTTGATATCCAGATCCCAGAGCATTACATTTCGGACTCGAATCTCCGGCTGTGGCTTTACAAGAAGGTCTCGGCGATCCGTGATGCCCGCCGGCTCCAGTCGCTCCGTGAAGAGATCACCGATCGGTTTGGCAAGTATCCCCGTTCGGTCAGCAATCTGCTGGAATACGCCGCCCTGCGGGGACGATGTCAGGACCTCAAGATTGTCTCGCTCGATCGCCGGGGTAACCGAATCTTGATCCGGTTTCGCGAAGACACGCCGTTGTCCCCCCATCAACTCGTCGGCTTCATCCACCGGGAATCGCGGCTTTCGATGACCCCGGACGGGGTTTTAAGCCTCGACATTGCCTCCGTTCGACCGGCCGACATGTTTGCTGTTCTCAACGAGATGCTCGACGAGCTCGCTATGCTAAAATAAGCTGCTTTACCCGATCGGCGGACGAACGCCGGGGCAACAGGGCCTCGAAATGCGGTTTTCGGAGCCGGGGGCTGATGTCGTGCGGAGGGCGAGATCGAATGGAGCCACGCACGCCAGCGAACGCGTTGAAAAAGGTCTTTCTCGACCCCAACGGGGTCGCGTAGTAGAGCCCAGGGTTGGCCGCGTCTTGTGCGGCCTACCCTGGGTAGAGCAAACCGCAGCGCGTCAACCCTGAAGGGGTTGCGTATCGAGCCACATACGCAACCCCTTCAGGGTTGGGAGTTTACGGGTGTCCACCCAGGGTAGGCCGCAGACCACGCGGCCAACCCTGGGCTTTGTTACGCAAGCCTTCGGCGTAGGACTGGGAGACGAGTACGGATACAGCCAAACCGAATTGACATGAGAGTGACCTTATTCAACACCCTCGCTGCGTGCGCGGCTCCGAAAGCGCTCAGCCGTGCTGGTAGGAAAACGGTTGGGGTCGTGACCAGTCGTCTAATTTTTCGAGTGACTCGGGTTATTAAAGTGAAGGTTGTCGTTTTAGCGCTGGCAGTTGTCGGTTTTCTCCCGGTGGCCTGCCAACAGCACAGACCGGTGTCATCGGAAGCGCAGCCCAAAAAGGAAGCTCTCGTCGCCATCATCAACGGCCGGGAGATCGCCTCAGCCGCTTTCGACGATTATCTGCAGGCGAACGAGTTAGCGTCGGAGGCGCAGGACCCTGAATCAAGAGGTGCGATCTTCGAAGAGTTCGTGATCGAGCAGTTGCTTATCCAGGCGGCCGCCAAAGAGAAGATTGAACTGAGCGACGAGGAGCTCCGTCTGTACTTGGAAGAGTGGCGCAAATCAGGAGAAGTGTCGCAATCGGAACCGCCAAGACTGCGTGACTACTTGAGGGCCCAGAAACTGATCCGAGCGAAGATCTCGCAGCACGTGCAGGTGAAGAAGGAGGAAATGGAGCGCTACTACGCCGACCACAAGGTGGATTTTGTCGTGGATGACCAGGTGCACGTTCTTGAAATCCTGGTCGATCGTGAAGAGAGAGCCCGCGAGATCCGGAGCAGGCTGAGGCCTCGCGATTTTCGCGGGTTCCGGCTGCTGGCGCGCCAACACTCCGGAGGCCTGACCTCGTTTGAGGGGGGAGATTTGGGAACGTTCGAAAGGGGACAGTTACCCGAACAGTTCGAACAAGTCATCTTCAGTCTGAAACCAGGCGGCATCAGCCAGGTTTTCCGCAGCGAGCACGGCTTTCACATTTTCATGCTTGAAGAATTCATTCCCCGTCATCCGCAGGAATTTCACGAGGTCCAAACCCAGATTTTCGAGAACCTGCTCGGTGAACGGGAAAGGGAGGCAACCGACCGATACCTGGCGCAACTGAAAAAACAGGCATCGATCGAAGTGCTCGACCCTAATCTGAAAGTAAATTGGAGGGACAACAATGTTAGCGGCAATTGACTACAGGCGAACTGCTCTGATTATGGTGGGTTTTTTCGCCTGGGCAACGTCAGCCCTGCATGGTCAGAACGTGACTATCCTTGACGAGATCGTCGCCAAGGTGAACAACGAGGTGATCACGCTGACGGACTTACAGAAGGAGCTCAAGCTGCTCCGCCTGCAGATTGGCCAGGAGATCAAGGACGCGGGTGCTGCCGAACAGGAATTCGAAAAACGGAAGAAACCTCTGCTTCGAACCCTGATCGACACCAAGATGATGATTCAGAAGGCGGAAGAGCTCGGCATCACCTCCAACATCGATAGTGAAGTTGCGGCCAACCTGGAGGAGACAAGGAAACAGGCGGGCATTCCCAATATGGAAGTGTTCGACCAGGTCCTCCGCCAGAACGGGACGTCATTGAGCGAAAGGCGCGAATGGATCAAGCGGGAGATGATCATCGACTCCCTGGTCCAGCAGTTCGTGTACTCCAAGCTGACAGTACTGACCCCCGAGATCGAGGCTTTCTATAAGGAAAACGCGGCGCAGTTCAGCGAGCCCGCCGAGGTCGATCTGGCCGAGATCCTGTTTCTGACAGAAGGCAAGGACAAAGCCCAGGTGCGCAAGACTTCCGAGGAAGTACTGGCCCGGCTGAAGGCGGGCGCTTCGTTCGAGGAAGAAGCCAAGAAACATTCCGACGGTCCAACCGCGGCTCGCGGAGGTGGGATCGGGACGTTTAAGAAGGGCTCGATGGCCCCTGCGGTTGAGCAGGTGGCTTTCGCGCTGAACCAAGGCGATATTAGTTCGATTATCGAGACGGACTACGGGCTTCAGATCATCAAAGTCGTCAGCAAGAAAGAGAACCAGATGAAGCCCTTGTCAGAAGTGCGGCCGACGATTCAGCGGATGCTGATTTACAAGAAGGCCGAGCCCGAAATGAAGGAGTTCCTGGACGATCTGCGGTCGCAGAGTTATATCTACATCGCCGAGAAGTACAAGACCCAGTACGATCTGGAAGGCCTTATCTAGAAGCCAATTGCGGATTTGGGATTTCGGATTTCGGAATGAAAACCTCCGCGGGGTTTGAACTCAGGTAATGGGTTGGACGACTGCCCCGGTGTCTGGGCAAATCCAAAATCCGAAATCCGCAATCCGAAATCGTGTTACGCCTCTGATTCCAGCCGTTCGCGTTTCAACCGCCGCCGCTTGAACACCCACGAGACGATTATCCCGATCAGGTAGAGGACAACCAGCGGCCCCGTCCACAGCATCAGGCTGAATGGATCCGTGGTCGGCGAGATGATCGCGGCCGCAATAACGATCAAGAGGAAGGCGTACCGGAAGTTGCGCCACAAAAAGCCCGGGCTGATCAGGCCGAACATGGAAAGAAAAGCGATCAGGACCGGCAGCTGGAACAGAGCCCCCATGCCCAGGATGAAAAGGATCACTAGATCGAAGTAATCCATGGCCGTCATGAACGGCTTGAATTGCCTTCCTAAGTCGAGAATCAGGAAGTTGAGGGCCGGAGGCAGAAGGATGTAGTAGGCAAACGCGCCGCCAGACAGGAAAAGGATGGTCGAGCTGAACAGGAATGGCAGGACATAGCGCTTTTCCTTCCGGTAAAGGCCGGGCGCAATAAACTGCCACACCTGGAAAAGAATCACCGGCGAAGCGATGAAAATCCCCACCACAAAAGCCACCTTCATGTAGATCGTAAACGGGTCGGTGGCACTCGTGATGATCAACTCGTCCACGACCTGATCGATGGGTCGGCGGATGAAGTTGAAAATGTACTCCCTGAAGCCCCAGGCGCCGCCGAAAGCTATCCCGATCGCGAGGATGCTGTAGAGGAGACGCTTGCGCAGTTCGTCCAGGTGTTCCAGGAAGGTCATCCTGGCACCCAGCTCCTTCTCGGCCTCGAATTCGTCGTCCGAGTCACCCTCCGCTTCAGGCGTGCTCGGGGGTGGAGCGGTGGGCGGCGGGGCAACGGCCGGCGGTTCCGGTGGTTCGACCGCGTCGGCAGGTGGGTACCCATCGACCCACGCCTCCGAATCGGGTTCGGGTTCCGGCATCCCTTCCACGGATGGTTCAGAAGTCGGTTCGGGGATCTGCTCCTCGGCGGCCGGTTCAGGCGGCGGTTCGGCCTCTACCTGATCCGCAGACGGGGAGAGCGAAGGATCGGAAACTTCTAAGGGGTCTTCATCTTCGGGCGTGTAAGGACTAACCGTAGCTTCATCTTGGGTTTCAGGTTGGACAGTCGTATCAACGGGGTTGTCCTCGTTCGGTTTGTCCTTCATTGCTTCGGATTAGGATGGCTTAACGCGACGGTTCCCGCAACAATCAGCGTTAGCGCAGATGGCAACACTGAAGGTCCGGGACTTCAGTCGGTGATATCGTCGGTTTTTTCGATGTCGCGCTTGATCTTTCGGAAATCGTCCTCTTCAGCCCTGACCTCTTCTTCCCACGTTCGTTTCAGTTCGTTAGAAGCCCGCTTGAATTCGGCCAAGCCTTTGCCAAGGCTCTTTCCCAGTTCGGGCAATTTTCGCGGCCCGAACACGAGCAAAGCGATGACAAAAATAATGACTATTTCGGGAAAACCTAAATTCCACATCGATTGCCTGGCTACCTCGGCCTCAGTGTATGTCACTGTCTTCCGGCAAGTCAACCGAACTGCCGGCCACGGAAGGCTGGCGAGCGGGAGTCATAACGGGATTTGAAATGCTATACTGTAATTCTGCCAGAGCCGGGAGAACGTCTAACCCGGCGGGAGGGTTTTTCGAGGTACGACTACATGCGCAATAGATTAGGAATTCTCGTCAGCATCATGGTTTTGACCGCCGCCTTGGTTGGTGGCTTTTTGGGAGACCGGGTCAGCGCCGGTCCTCCGCTGGAGAAGAACACCGAAGTTCTACTCAAGAATTTCACGGAAGTGCTGGCTATCGTTCAGGCGAGATACGTGCGGCCGGTCAAGTCCGATGAGCTTGTTGAAAGCTCGGTTCGCGGTCTTCTCCGAACACTGGATCCGCACAGTTCTTTCTTCGCCACTACCGACTACAGCCGTCTCCAGGAGGAACAACAGGGGAAGTATTACGGCTTGGGCATCACCATCCGAGCGGAGTCGCCGGGCAGTGGTCGCGTGCTTGTCGTTGAGCCTCCCGCTCCGGGAACGCCTGCCTATAAGGTAGGAATGAAGGCGGGCGACATCATCTCGAAGATCGAGGGCCAGCCGATCGACGACTGGGACCTGAACGAAGACGTCATCCCGAATTTGAAGGGCCCGAAAGGGACCAAGGTCAATATCACAATTGAGCGGCCGGGTGAGCCGCAACCCCTTGAACTGGCCGTCGAGCGCGACGAGATCCCGCTATTCACCATTAAGTACGCGTTCCACGTCCGTCCCGGCATCGGCTACATCCGGATCGACAAGTTCTCCGAGACAACCAGTCGGGAGCTCGACGAGGCACTTAAGAGACTCGATCAGGCGAACCTGAAGGGACTGGTCCTCGATCTGCGTGATAACCCGGGCGGCGCGCTCAGCCAGGCGATCGAGGTCTCCGATCGTTTTCTGGAAAAGAACCAGGTAATCGTGAGCACGAAGGGTCGCCAGGGACGCGAACCGCACGAGTATCGCGCCCCGAGAGGCCGCAAATACATGTTCCCGATGGTCGTCCTGATCAACCAGAACAGCGCCAGCGCGAGTGAAATCGTCGCCGGTGCGCTTCAAGACCACGATCGGGCCCTGATCGTCGGCGAAACCAGTTTTGGCAAGGCACTGGTCCAGACCATCTATCCGCTCGACGGAAACCGTGGCCTGGCCCTCACGACCGGCAAATACTACACGCCGGCCGAGCGACTCATTCAGCGGGATTACTCGAATGGGTTCTACGACTACTTCTACAGCCGAGCCAAGGTGGAGTCGAAGAACCGGGAAGAGCGCCAGACCGACGGCGGTCGCACAGTCTACGGTGGAGGCGGAATTGCACCTGACCACGAGGTGACCCTGCAGCGGAACAGCAAGCTCGGACGCTTGATCGACCGCCGGAACCTGTTCAACGAGTTCGTCAACAAACTGAACAGCGGCGAGCTCAAATCCGATGTCAACTACCAGTATTCTGCCCGCGATTTGACACCCGAACAGAAGAACAAACTGCGCGACGAGCTGGAGATCAGCGATCAGACGCTCTTGTTGTTCAAGGATTACATGCGCGAAAAGAAGCTGGTTTTTGGTGAAGAGGAATTCGAGTCCAGCAAGGATATCATCCGGAACCGGTTGAAGCAGGACATGTATTCCACGATACTCGGCGACCGAGAGGGATACCGCATCGCGCTCGAGCTGGATTCGCAGGTGCAGAAGGCTGTCGAGCTCATTCCACAGGCCCAGACGCTTGCTCAGAATAGTATTGCGAGGAGGCGCTGAAGCAGCCTAGAATAGGCCGCGTTTTCCTGGACGGGGGAGGATGGAGCGAAAGACTTGGCAGAGCTGCCTGATAACCACTGTCGGGTTAGTTCTTCTGATCAGCTGTAGTTCGACGAAAAAGCCGGCTACGCGTGTAATTTTGCGGCCGGAACCGACGCCAATAGAGGTTCCGGCCCACATTCCCGCCCCTCAATCCCAAGTTTCTCTGGCCCAGCCCGTCGTTACCGAATCCACCACCGACGAGAAAATCGACGCCTTGATTGTTGAGGCGCGTGAGTTGGTGGACAAAGGGAAAGCTCTGGCGCGTCAAGGCAGGATCGAGGAGGCTCGCCCCTTCTTCCAGCTTGCTCTCCGGAAGCTCAAAGAGTCTGGTTTGGATTTCTACCTGAATCCGCGCCTGGAGCAGAACTACTACATCCTGTTGAACGATATCCAGGAGGAAGAGATTCAGGCGATTCTCGACCCCTCCCAGGTTCTTCCTCCGGAATTTGAGGAAGGCGGCACGCCTCTCGATGAGCTGTCCGATTTGAACCTGTACTCGATCGAAGTCGATCCGCGCCTGGCGGAGCTGGTAAGTAAGGATCTCCTCGATACCAAATTCGATATTCCTGTCGTTATAAACGATTCCGTCCTGCGCTTCCTGAACTTCTACCAGGGCCGGGGCCGCCGAATCATGGAAGAAGGACTCCGAAGATCCGGCAAGTACACCGCTTTCTTCCGCAGCTCTTTCGAAAAAGAAGGGCTCCCGCTCGATTTGATTTACCTTCCACACGTCGAAAGCCTCTTCAACCCGCGGGCTCGATCCAGGGCGAAAGCTGTCGGGATGTGGCAGTTCATGAAGGGGACCGGGAAGCTGTACGGGCTGCGCCAGGATGGTTGGATCGATGAGCGCTACGACTGGGTCCGGTCAACCGGTGCCGCCGCCCGCTATCTGAAGGAAATGCAGGCGGCCTTCGATGACTGGCATCTGACCCTGGCTGCGTACAATGTTGGTCCTGGCCGCATTGAGAAAATCCGCAAGAAGCACGGTCCACTCGATTACTGGACGATGGTCGAAAAGAAACTTCTCCCGAAGGAAACGACCAATTACGTGCCTTCGATCCTTGCCAGCCTCATCATATTCAGGAACCCAGCTCGCTACGGTTTTGACTGCGTCCCCGACCCCAGCCTCGACTTCGATCTGGTCCCCATCGACTCCCAGATCGATCTTCGCGTGGTCGCCGAGCAAGCGCAGGTGTCTGCAAAGATGCTGCAAGAGCTCAATCCGGAGCTGCGTTACGGGATCACTCCTGGTGTATCCGGTTACGCGATCAAGGTGCCGGCCGGGCGCGGCGAGAACCTGCAGGCCCGGTTGGCTGAGCTTCCCGCAAAGGAGCGGCTTAAATTCGGGCACCATCGGGTCCGGCCGGGTGACACCCTGGGTGCGATCGCCCGCAAGTTTTCAACGACGGTTGAAGCGATTGTCCGGATAAATCGCTTGCGCAGTTCTCACCGGCTCTCGGTCAACCAGGAGCTCGTTATTCCTTCCCCCGGTTATAAGCGAACACTGGTGCCAGCAGAGGAAACCCCCGCCGCTCGGAATTTCCGGCACGTTGTCCGCAGGGGTGAATGTCCCGCCGACATCGCCAAGCTGTACGGGTTGAAAATCGAGGATCTGCTGCGCTGGAATAGCCTGCGTAGGGGACAGAAGATCTACCCGGGTCAGAAGTTGAGACTCCAAGAGGCATCCCGACATTGAAATTTCTGAGTTTTCGCACAGCGGACGGAAGTGCGAGTTTCGGGTTCCAAATCCGGCCGGGACTCCTGGCCGACGTACCAGCCACGCTCACCGATCCAGGTAACGAGCCTCACGTAAGCCAGCTGCCCGCAGTACTGCGCTCGGCGCGAGACCTGAAGACCTGGCTTTCCCTGGGACCGGAGTCGCTCGAGTATTCCCGACATCTGCTTTCCGCAATGGCTGACAGTCAATTGAAGCCAGTCACCGTTGAGCAGGATGGACTATCGATCCTGCCGCCGATAGTCAGGCCGGGGAAAATCATCGCGATTGGTCTCAACTATAAGGATCACGCCGCCGAGCAGAACGTGAAGCTCCCCGAGAATCCCCTGATCTTCGCGAAGTTTCCGACAGCCCTCATAGGCCCTGAGCAGGCAATCAGGCTCCCCAGCATCAGTTCGAAGGTCGATCCCGAGGCCGAGCTCTGCATCATCATGGGCCAGACCGGGAAAGGCTTTTCTGAAGCTTCTGCCCGTGCCGCCATCGCCGGCTATACGGTCGGGATCGACGTCAGCGCCCGGGATCTGCAGTACGCCGACAAGCAGTGGGTCCGAGGCAAGTCATGCGACACGTTTGCGCCGTGCGGGCCTATGCTCGTGACCGAGGATGAAATCGGCGATCCGCACCATCTCGCGATCGAACTGCGGGTCAACGGGGAAACCAGGCAATCGTCCAACACTCGGGAGCTGATTTTCAATTGCTACTCCCTCGTGTCCTACATTTCCCAGAGCATCACCCTCGAATCCGGGGACATCATTTACACCGGAACACCGGCCGGCGTCGGTGTTTTCCGAAATCCCCCAATATTCCTCAAGGACGGAGACTTCGTCGAGGTGACGATCGAACGAATCGGGACGCTCCGCAACCCGGTCGTCGCCGAGTAGGTCCCCGAAACTAATCGCCTCGATTCCACACGAAGGCGTGAAAGTCGAAGGTCCTCCTGAAGCCGAGGCGGGCATAAAGGCGAAAAGCGCCTTGGTTCGCGTCGGACACAGAAAGAGTGGTGCTGTCCAGCCCGGACTTGCGCGCCGCTTCGAAGTAACTGCGCAGCAGGGCCGTTCCGATCCCCTGTCCCTGGTGAGAAGGGCGGATGGAGATCTGCGGAATCATCCCGGTTCTCGGGCCGATGATCGAAGTGATGATTACTCCACAGGCCCTCCCGTCACCGTCGAGCGCCACTCGAGTGGTTGAGGGATCGAAGATTCCGCAACCCGGGTTATCCACGAGGTTCCGTAGAAATCGGACGCAACCCTCTCTGGATTGATAGTCATAGCACATCCGGTGATCCGGGGAGGCGCGATAGCTTCGATGGATCACGTCTGCGGCGGGGAGGAAATAGCGCCGATCCCAGGCGACGATTTTAAACCGCTTGCTGTCCGCCGGGACGGGATCGACAGGGACGGGTTCGTCGAGCGGCCTTGTCATGAAGTGGCGCAGCAGCGCCTCCATCCCTTCGCTGGTGAAGACGTCCACCAGGTCTGCATTAAAGCCGAACACCTGGCTCTCGATGCGACTGACATCCGGGTTCGACCGCAGACTATCCAGCGCCTGGCGCACGAGGAGTCGGTAGCACTCCGAACGGGCGAAGGCGGTTCTTACGTAGATATTGCCCAGGTAACCGACAGGCGGATTGACGACGAAATAACAATAGCCGACGACTGTCGAATCCAGTTCCAGGCAGAAGCCCGGAAGCGTTCGGTTGGTGACGTGTCGCCTGATGATGCGGGCAGCCGGCTCGTAATCCCAGTGCAAATGCTGGCGCCAGTTCTGAACTTCCTCTCCCAAGGCTTCCTTGATCGCGTCAGCAGTGACCGATGCAAGTGGTATCACCTGCATTTCGCAATTGTAACACCTTGAGCCGGAACCGGCTTGTCATACTGCGATGGTATTTTCCATTCGAATGAAATACATTCGCGATCTTAAGGAAAACGACAACGTCACTTCGTTTTCGACGGTTCGCCAGAAGAGAATCAAGCTCAAGCGCAACGGCGAGCCCTATATCGAGCTGATCCTTGCGGACCGTACCGGGCAGATAGAAGCGAAAATATGGGACGATGTGAACATCTGGCGTGATCAAATCGCCGAGGGCGATGTGGTTAAGTACAGGGGCCGCGTTCAGGTGTACAACACATCCCGCCAGCTCATTCTCGAAAGGCTTCGGAAGACGAACGCCGAGGACCGCGCCGAAGGCTTTACCGAACAGGAAGTGATCCCGGCGACCGCGTACGATATCAGCGAAATGTGGACCCGTCTTAACGGGCTGGTTCACGAGAATTGCCAATCCGAGCAGATCCTGCGCCTTCTGCAGAATGTCCTCCATCGCTTCGACGAGCAGATCAAGAGCTATCCGGCCGCCACCGAAGTTCACCATAATTACTGGGGGGGCTTTCTGGAGCATTCCCTCTCCGTACTGGAAAGCGCTATCTTCTTCGCCGGCAAGTATCCAGGCTTGGACCGCGACCTGCTGGTTGCCGGTGCGGTTCTCCATGACATCGGGAAACTGGAAGAACTGGCCAACCCGCACAATCCGGGTTACACCACCCGCGGCATCCTCATTGGCCACATCGTGCTCGGAAGGGATATTCTGCGCGAAGAAGCAGCGAAGATCCCCGATTTTCCGGGCGACCGTCTGGTATTGCTCGAACACTTGATCCTGAGCCATCAAGGTCAGCTGGAATGGGGGTCACCCAAACAGCCCCGGATCCCCGAAGCCCTTGTCCTTCATTACATCGACGATCTGGACGCCAAGATCAACCGGGTGTTCCGCCTGCTCAGAGACGACCAGAACGACTCCGAATTCACCGCCTATGATCGAATTCTCGGGCGCGAGATCTTCAAGGGCGGTGCGCCGAGATGCGCTGAGCCAGAGGCGAGCAAAGCGGCATCCGGATCGTAGAATACTGCCTCACGGACGGACACAGACGGAACGCGCCACGGGCGTATCCACGCCATGCCGTGTTGCCCAGCCCAGCTTGCTCGCCCTCAGGTGGGGTCATATAATCGCCTTATGAACCTCAAGATTCAGCATAAAAACTTCGATATGTCACCGCGCTTGCAGCAGTTGATCGAGAAGAAAGCTCAAAAACTTGAGAAGATACTGCCCACCTTCGCCGACGATGCTCTGGACCTCAGCGTCCACGTGGAGAGGCTTCCCCGCGGCAACCAGTATCAGGCAGGTTTGGTGCTTGCGCTTCCGCAGACGGCGATTCGGGTTGATCAAGTGGCCGACAACGTGACCGGCAGCGTCCAGAACGGTTTTGACGAACTCCTTCGCAAAGTCAAGAAATTCAAAGTTCAGCTCAATCGCGAGCAGTTCTGGCAGCGACAACCCGACTGGTCCCAGCGCACGGCCAGCGAGAATGTCCGCGAAATCGAGAACATGATCAACGACAACCTGGATAAGATCCAGAATTACGTCCGCCGCGAGCTATTTCACAAGTCACTGAGCGAAAGCGTTCCGCCGGGTGTAATCCAGCCGGAAGCACTCGTTGATGAAATATTCCTGATGGTCAGCTCGCAGGAGCGAAACAAGCCGGAGAGCATTTCTTTTGAGCAGTGGACTTACCAGATTGCCAGGGACTTGATCGACAAGAGGTTTTCGGAACTTGATCGGGACTCTCCCCATGTTGAAGAAATGGCGTCGGTCGAGTACCAGAGAGAGGATGAAATCCTTGACTTCTACCAGCCAGACGAATCGCTTCGACTTGAAGACCTCCTGATAGATGAGCACACCCAGAATCCGGAAGAGCTCATGCAAATCGAAGAGGCCGAAGCCGAGATCCACAAGGCTATCGCGAAGCTGCCGAAGGGTATGAGGGAGTCCTTCGTCCTATCCGTCATGGAAGGATTCGCACCCGATGAAGTTGCCATGATCACCGGCAAGCAGACCGTCGAAATCACTCGAGATGTTGATCGAGCGCGCAAGGAGCTCCGCCAGCGGTTACGGAGTTCATCGCGCGGCAGCCGCGCCTCGTAGATAGCTGACAATCATGAAAATTGCGACACGACTGGCCGGGATCTCTGTCTCCCCGACGATAGCGGTCATGCAGGAAGCCCAGCGACTCAGGCGGCAGGGAGTCGACATAATCGACTTTGGGCCAGGCGAACCTGATTTCCCCACTCCGGAGCCGATCAAACAGTGCGGGATTGAAGCGATCCGCGCGGACTTCACGAAATACACGGCGAGTTCAGGGATCCTTGAGCTTCGACAAGCCGTGGCCGACCGCTACAACCGCGAGTGGGGAACGGACTTCAACGCTGACAACGTCATCATCTGTGCGGGGGCCAAGCAGGCGATCTACAACGTCTGCATGTCGGTTTTCGAGCAGGGGGACGAAGTTCTTAATCCGGTGCCTTACTGGGTCACTTTTCCTGAGGTCGTCAGGATCACCGGGGCTCGGCCTGTCGACCTCATGACCAACGAGCAGGATGGTTTCATCCTCTCCGCTGAGGCGGTCGCACAAGCTATCGGTTCGGCTACGCGCGGTCTTATCGTAAGCACGCCAAACAACCCGACCGGGGCGGTATTGCCATCGGGCGAGGTACAGAGAATAGCGGCCCTGGGTCGCAAGCGAGACCTGTTCCTCGTTTTCGACGAGACGTACGAGCACTTCACCTACGGAGCGCGAAAGCACGTCTCACTGGCTTCGTTCGTCCGATCCTCTGACCAGTTCTTCGCGATCGTCGGCTCGGTTTCCAAGACTTACTCGATGACCGGATGGAGAATCGGCTACATCCTGGGTAACGCCGAGCTGATCAGTAAAATCGGGGAATTCCAAAGCCACGCGAGCGGTAATCCTGCTTCGGTATCGCAAAAGGCGGCACTGTCGGCAATAACGGGTGACCCAGCGATCGTCAAAGCCATGCGCGAGGAGTATGAGCGAAGACGTGAGTTCGTCCTCGGGGCGGTGGCCGAAATTCCGGGATTTATCTGCTGCCGTCCCGACGGCGCGTTCTATGTCTTCCCGAATATCACGGCCTGCCTGAAATCATCGGGCCTCGCCGACTCTCAGGAACTGACTCAGTACCTGCTCCGGGAGGCCAGGGTTGCGGTTGTGCCCGGATCCGCCTTCGGCCTGGACGGCTACCTCCGCATCTCGTACGCGACGTCGATGACCAACCTGCGCGAAGGCCTGCACCGCATTCGGGAGGCCGTGGTCCGTCTGCGATGAGTCCACCCAACCTGGACCATTTTTCGGTTGTCCTGGTCGATACCGTTCAGCCCGGGAACATCGGATCAGCCGCTCGCGCACTCGGCAACATGGGGCTGCGGCGCCTGAAGCTTGTTAATCCGCGACAGCTCCTTTCGTCCGAATGCCTAAAGATGGCGGGCAGCGCCGCCGAAATTGTCACCGGTGCCGAGACCTATTCCAGTCTGCAGGACGCGGTTGCTCACGACGGTGTCGTCGTCGGAACTACTTCCAGCCGCGATCGCCAGCCCAAGCGCCGTTTCTACACGCCCGCCGAAATTGCTCCGATCCTGCTCGAATATGGCCCTTCCAACCAGATCGCGCTGGTATTCGGGTCGGAGAAGCGCGGCCTCCGGGACGCGGAACTGGCGCTGTGTCATTTCCTGGTGACAATCCCGGCCGATCCGGATTATCCGGTTCTGAATCTCGCTCAGTCAGTGATGATCCTCTGCTACGAGGTTTTCAGCCGGACAGCAGCTACGGCTGAAGAGAAGAAGCCGTTCGAGCTCGCGCCCAACCAACAGCGCGAAGAAATGTTCGAGCACCTCGAACGGACCTTGCTCCGGATAGGATTTCTGAGCGAGAGCAATCCTGGCCACATCATGAATTCGATTCGAACATTCCTGGGGAAGGCAGACCTGACCGCACGCGACATTCAGATCGTCAGGGGAATTCTGGCCCAGATGGAGTGGTTCGCCCAGAAAGGCCACCGGCTGCCTCCCGAGAAGGTGCGAAAGCCCTAGGAGGAGGGGCAGAGGGACAAAGGAACAGAGGGGCAGAGGGAGAGAGGGGGAAGGGGTAAAGGGCAGGTGGAGACAAGGAGCCCTTTGTCCCTTTACCCCTTTGCCCCTTTGCCCCTGCTTTCAGCGGGACCCGTCGAGCAGTTCCTCGACCGCCGACTTCAGGTCCTTGAATTCGTAAAGAAGTTGGGGGGATTGGAGTCGTAGTCGTTCGCGAAAAACGGCTCCCGGAGGACAGTTCCGCCGGGGCCCAATAGCCAGAGGGCGGGCAGTCCATAAGAGCGCAGGTCAAGGTGCCACTTCAGTTTGCCCTGCCAGGGGAAGGCCGGCCCGTAAGCGGACGTGACATGGTTACTGTCTGCCTTGATTCCAAGCCGGAATTTCGGGTCGTAGAAGACGTCGCTGAAGGGAAGCAAACCGTTGGTCCTCTGTTTTTCGGTGGCCTCGATGAATTCTTTTGCGTTCGAGATGAATTCGGGGTCCTCCTCGACCTTCTGAAGAAAGACACCCGCCGGGAAACCGTAGGGCGAGCTGTTGAGGACCGGCGGCACCGCTATGGCGATAAACTGAACAGGTTGCCCGCGAAAATGGCTGAGCAGCGCTCGCTGTACCGAAAGATCGTCGAAACTATCCTCACACCAGAGCGGTCCCCGATGAACGTCCTCCTGCGGCGTAGTTTTGGCTGACCCGCCGAGAAGGGAAAGCACAACGACCTTGGCCTGCTTGTCGAACAAGGAGAGGAGCGGCCGCTTCTGCATGTCCTTGTCGAAAACAAAAACGTCCGGTTCAATCACGTCGCCGACCTGATAGCCGAACGGCTTTTCGACGACCAGCCTTGGTTGCGCGAAGAGGAGGCCACCGCCCAAGTCCGAGGCAAGCAGCGACACCAAGGCGACTCCGAGACAAGCGGAAGCAATCCGAGTGCGGAGTTTCATACCCCAGAGTATAGATGAACTGGTGGAATTTCGGGGACACAAGACTTAATTCCTCTGCTTCCGGAAGATCGGCGATAACGAGTGGGAATTAAGTTTTATGTCCCCGAAATTGTTCAAGAGGCCTAGGTGTTTTCGCCTCTCCCGATCTCCATCCGCATGATGACGAGGCCGGTCAGGAGCTTCGGGTAGAAATCCGTCGATTTCTGCGGCATCTTCTCCCCGGCCTCCGAGACCTGGCGGACCTCGTCCAGACTCGTCGGCCGCAGGAGGAAGCCAAGCTGGAAGGTGCCTTGCGCCACTCCGTCGAACAACTCATCGCTCGCCCGGATGTAGGTGACATACTTCTGGCTGGCAAGCTCTTCCTTTCCTATACCCAGCACCGGTTCGAGGATCCCCTGGTGGAGAAGGTTCACATCCAGGGCCCTGGCCGGGCCTTGGATACCGGGCAGGAACACCGGATCCTCCAGCGCTCGCTCTTTCAGCTGCAGGACGTAAAAATACTTCGGAGAGCCGGTTGTCAGGCCTATCCGGTGCTCAACCGTTTTGATCTCGCCCTTGAGCTCTTCCGGGGTCGCTACCCTGCGAATGTCGAACCACGCTGCCAGCCGCTCCAACATCGATTCGACCGAGAACGAAGCGAGGTTCCGGATCGCCCGATGAGTCGGAAGGACTTTCATGGCCGGGCTGTCCAGCCCGAAGAGGGCAATAAGCCGTTTGTCGAAGCTTTCGACCGCCTTGACTGTCCAGCCCTTTTCGCGGCATTCGCGGCAATAGAGCAAAGAGGTCTGGTAGCGATGGTGCCCATCGGCGATGTACATCGGGCGTTCAGCGAGGAAAGTGGCAACACTCTTCTGCACTTCGCGATCGGTGATTCTCCAGAGCCGGTGAACGACCGAGTACTCGTCTCGGACCTCGGCAATCGGATCACTGAGCCCGGTGAAGCTCCTGAGCCGCTGCTCAAGCGACTGTGCACGATCCGGGTAGAGGGTGAAGATCAATCCCTCGTTTGACTCGGTCTCGCGGATCAGGCGCAGGCGGTCCTCAAGCGGTTCACGCAGAATGTTCTCGTGTCCTTTGACCGCACCCTGGGATTCCTCGACAGAGATCAAGCCGATAACGCCCAGGCGAGAGAGTTCCTGGCCTTCGAACGTGAAGACCTGTTCGTACGGATAGAGTGCCGGTTCCGGATCCTGAACCAGGACCCCCTCGCGGATCCACTGCCTGACGTATTGACCTGCGGCCTGATAGTCGTCGTTCTTGATGACGCGAACGATGTTGTTCGGGTGTCGCCGCAGATAATCACCCCTCATCGACGGGGTGATTTTGTCGTATGGTTGCGAGACCAGACGGTCAAGCGGGCCGATCGTCGGACTCGCATATCTGTATGCTCTGAACGGTAACAGGACGCCCATGGGCCAGATTCTATAGGCGACTGCTGTCATTTGCTATACTGCTTCGGGTAATCGCCGCTCATTTGTTCGCACAGGGGTGCACACGATATGACAAGCCGATACCTGTCCGGGAAACTGATCAACCCAGCGCCCATCACCAAAGACACTACGATCGCAGATCTCGTTGACTCCTCGTTCGACGCTTACAACGCAGGACGACTGAGGGAGGCGTGCCAGCTGTTTGTCCAGAAGATGCTCGAGGAAGACGTGACAATCGGACTCAGCTTGACCGGTGCGCTGACTCCGGCGGGACTCGGAATGTCATGCCTGATTCCACTGATTGAACACGGCTTCGTCGACTGGATCGTCGCCACCGGTGCGAATCTCTACCACGACACCCATTTCGCCATAGGGTGCGAAATGCACCGCGGCACGCACACTGCGAGCGACGTGGCGCTCCGCGAACAAGGAGTCGTCCGCATCTACGACATCTTCTTTGACTACAAGGTGCTTCTTTCCACGGATCGCTTTTACCGGGAGCTCATCTCCGCCCCGGAGTTCCAGTCGGAAATGGGGACTGCGGAGTTCCATCACCGGGTCGGGCGATACGTTTCCGAGCGCGAGCGGGTACTCGGGCACGGAAACAAAAGCCTGCTGGGAGCGGCGTTCAGGCACGATGTGCCACTCTACACGTCATCCCCGGGCGACAGCTCAATCGGGATGAACATCGCTGCGAAGAGCTTGGAAGGGAACCAGCTACGGCTGGATGTCTCGCGGGACGTGAACGAGACGGCGGCCATCGTTCTGGCCGCGAAACGGGCCGGCAAGAGCGCGGTGCTGATTCTGGGCGGCGGGTCCCCCAAGAATTTCCTGCTGCAGACCGAGCCGCAAATCCAGGAGGTCCTGGGCATCGACGAGAAGGGGCACGATTATTTCCTGCAGGTGACGGACGCCCGACCGGATACGGGGGGGCTCTCCGGAGCGACACCGTCGGAGGCGGTCAGTTGGGGAAAGGTGGACCCGGACCGCTTGCCCGACGCGGTCGTCTGCTATCTGGACACGACCGTTGCCTTGCCGATCCTCACCGCGTATGCCGTGAGCCGCCATGCCGCTCGAGGCCCGAAACGGCTCTACCGACGGTTGCCTGAGCTGATGGAGAACCTGAAGCGCGAGTTCGTTGCTGCCAAGGGGAAGGCCGAATAGCGGGCCGATTCTTGCGGTGGTCCTGTCGCTCAGGAATGGTGCCAACCGGGCCGAAAAGCGGCGGATTCTGAACAGCGAATCCGCCCTACGACTGCTCGCCATGCGGACACAAGCGGTTGTAGGGCGGATTCGCTGTTCAGAATCCGCCGCTTTTCGGCCCGGTTGGCACTGTTAAGCGCTAACCAGTCCCTCGGCCGTCGGAATTCCCGCCTACCGGCTGGTGCTTCCCACCGGAAGCGTTGAGCTCGCGATACCGCCTATTGTCCGCAAAGTGACCACCGCGATTGGCTCGGTGCTGTTTATCACCAGAGTGCCCCTGAAATCGCCTTGCACGTCGGGGAACAGCTCGGTCAGGAATTTGGCGATCTGCTTGCCGGGGGCGAGGTCGAGATCATCACTGTTCGCGGCAACCAGCCCACCCTGCTCGTCGTACAAGAGGGCCGTTATGTCGGCGTGCGAAGTCGAGGGGTTCACGACCGCGACGCCGGTATCAAGACCTGCGGCCCCCTCTTTCTGCGCGACTGTAACCGCCTGATACTGGGAAGGCGCCGCGCCGACTCCTGCCTCCTGAAGGGCAGTGCCGCTGGCGTTGATCACTCGGAAAATTGCACTCGCCTCCACCGGCACGTTTGACTCTATGACCGCGTAACCGCGCTTCAGATCGGTGCTCTTTCCGGTACTCGAGATTGTCTTGGAGGTAAAGGGAGGAAGGTCAAACGCGAAGGTATCGTTCTCTCCCTGGTTGGTTTTCAGATCCATAGTGGCGCCTTCGAACGTAAACAGCCGGATCTCCCCCTGGGCCGTGGAGTTGGTCAGGTTGGAAACAACCAGAATCGTCTGCAGCAAATCGCTGAAATCGGCAACCTGGGTCAGGTAAGTCACGAACGGCGGTCGCGACAAATACTCGAAAGTCAGATCGTCGATTTGTTCCCCCGCGTCTACGCTCCCAAAGTCGAATGCAACCTTCGCGATTCCGCGGTCACTAGTGGTCGCTACGCCGAAGAATTTCTCTTCGTTCAGGCCGGTCTGCAAGACGGTCCCAAGGGTCCTGCCAGCCGGATCGTACGCCACGATGCTTGCGTTCACTGACGCGGTCGGCGCATTGCTCGCCTTGAAGCCCACTTTGGCTACTGGGTATTTGAAATTGATCACCAGCGGTAACGCCTTCGCTAGACCAGCCGGACCGACGTTACGGACGACACGGTTGAGCTGATGCTCGGGCGTTCCGCCAATCGGGACCGCGGGAGGAATGACAATGATACTGGGCACACTCCCTTCGGTCCCACTGATGGTGACACCCCACCTTGAATAGACGTCAGCGATTTTGGCCCCGTCCGCAAAACCAGTGAAATCGAGCACGACGGGGTTCCGGGTGAAGACTGCAGCGTCCGAGATTTTCGTGGTCTGTGCTTGGGCGCCGATCACAAAGAACATGAAACACGCGGCTGACAACAAGTACCTTAGGCGTAGCATTTAATCACTCCGTTATTGAGATGATCGTAATATTGCGCCGGCGCTGGCCCGGCGCGTCTTCCCTCGCGAACGAGCAATCTTCGCGCGCGAGGCCCATAGTATTACCCAAGAGCGTCATAAAATGCTAAAATTTTCTCACTCATTCCTCGTTTTTGTTTGGTCGCCTGAGGCCTCAACCTTCGAGTCCGAAATTCTGTGAGAGGCTAATTGGAAAGGAGTTTATGACATGGAGCTGCAGGCAAAGAAAGCGATCGTAACCGGGAGCACGAAAGGGATTGGCTTCGCGATTGCCGAAGCGCTCGTTCGCGAGGGCGTTCGCCTCGTGGTCACAGCTAGAACAGACGCCGATGTTCGCAAAACCGTCGAGTCGCTAGAGCGCGCAGGTGGCACGAAAGTGGTGGGAACACCTTGCGATGTGAGCCGACTCGAAGACGTCCGGCAACTGATGGCCTTCACGGTGCGCGAGCTCGGTGGGCTCGATATCCTGGTGAACAACGCCGGCGTCGGGGGCTTTGCCTCCATTGAGGAGATGACGCCCGAGCTTTGGCGAAGGACGATCGGCACCAATCTGGATGCCCTCTTCTACACCTGTCACCTGGCGATCCCGGAAATGAAGAAGGCGGGCGGTTGCTTCATCATCAACATCGGCAGTCTCGCCGGAAAGAATGCCTTTGCCGGGGGCGCGGCCTACAATGCGTCCAAGTTCGGCCTCATCGGGTTTAGCGAAGCCATCATGCAGGACGTCAGGCAGGAGGACATCCAAGTGGCCTACATCATGCCAGGCAGTGTCGACACTGACTTCGGCGGGCCGGGTGGCCCGGGAAGCTCCTGGAAGATCGCACCTTCGGACGTTGCCGAGGTGGTGGTCCAGACGCTTAAGCGGCACCCGCGCTGCCTGACGAGCCGGATTGAGATGCGCCCTTCCAAGCCGCCAAAAAAGTGAGGCAGGGTGGCGTTTGACCGCGATTCGATTGGAATCCGCCCGGTCTGCCCGGTTCTCAGGATTCAGGATTACACCAGGATATCGGAGGGCAGGCGACTGCCGGCAAAGACACAGCGCCGGCACACCTCGTTCTGCGTCACCTTCAGCTGGCGGCGAAACCGTCTGGCCTCTGGCGAGGAGACGAGTTCAACCAGGTCGCTATCATCGCCTATCTTGCCGTAGGGGGGGTGCAAGAAGCACGGCCGAACGGTCCCATCCGCCTCGACAACCACCGACTGCCAGGGAGCGTGGCATCGAACCGGAGGAAGTTCTCCCAGTCCGAGAAGGGCTTTGTAGTAACGGTAGATATCCCACATCTGACCGGGGCTGTTTCGTACGAATCCGGATTGGAACTCCGGAGAACAGTCGCCCAGCAGTATCTCGATCGAGCGTGAGAGCTTCGAAAGGTCCGAGTGACTAAGCGCGATCTGGCTGATCTTCGGTTCATCCCACGGAACCGGGCGGTTAAAGGCAGTGCTGGTCACGTCGGCGGCAAGGAACGAAAGACCCCGAACACCGAGCGATTTCGCATACCTGACAATTCCGGGCAAATCGTCGCAATTCGGTTTCTGCACCACGGTCCGAGCTGTGATCGGCAGGTCCGGTCGCTGATGCAGAAGGTCCTTGATTCCGGAGGCCAGTTGGGTGGCGCAGCCGCTTCGCTGCCTGATCCTGTCATGAACCGGCGGAGTGCCATCAAGGGAGACGATGACCTGATCGCACAGTTCAGCGATCATGACGGCTTTGGGTGACAGGTGAATCCCGTTCGTAAAAACAATCAGCTTAAGGCCCCCCCGCTTGACCCGCGCGCATAGTTGCTCGAATCTGCTGTGTTCCAGCGGCTCGCCCCCGGACAACATCACCCGGCCTACTCCGAGCCGTGCTGCAGAGTCAAGGTACAGGTCCAGCTGCCGAAGCGAGACCTCGGCTTTATCCTCTCCCCCCTTCCAGATGTCACACATCATGCACCGGCAATCGCACCCGGGGTGCGCGGAGAGGTACATTACCGAGATCTTCTCGACGCGGTTGGTGGATCGGGGAGAAATCTGGTCTCTGACGGTAACTGCTTTCATCGAGGCCACGCGAACAATTATAGCCTATGGACACCTGCCGACCACTGAGGCGGACCCGGATTGAACGAGACGCTTCCGAAGTCCGTAAATCATACGAAGCGCGCTAGAATAGACAGGTTCGTCGCCCGGCACGTGGAGAGAAGTGAGCCAGTGGTCTTGCCGGTTCGGCAGATTGCGGAGGTTCAATGTCGCTCAGAAAGCTAACCTTTGGGCTGCTGGTACTATTCCTTTTTGGCTCTTTCCAGTTTGTTAACGCCCAAGGCCAGGTCCTCGGTCGATACTTCAAAGACGAGCAGCGGGCAAAGCTGGTGCTCGGTCAGCCGTTTCTTGCGGGCACCAGGGTGGGCGACAAGACCCACCTGTCCGAGAAGCAGGCCATCGAAATGGCGCTCGCCAACAATCTCGAGATCAACATCGAGAGACAAACAGTCATCGGCGGCCGTTGGCGGGTTAACCAGCTGGAGGGTTTTTACGATCCCCGGACGACGATGGCCCTGAACTGGGACCGGCAGAAGACGCCGGCGGCCAGCGTTCTCGAGGGCGGGACAAGCGTGACCAACGTCCTGACGTCCGTTTCGACCGGATACGCGCAGACCTGGTCGACCGGCACGACGCTGGAGGCCAACTTTGCGGGGGTACGAAATCGAACGACCAACTTCTTCAGCAGCCTGGTCCCGGCAATTAATACCCAGGTCGACGTCACTTTCCGGCAAGCGCTGCTGCGGGGTTTCGGGCGCGCCAGCCAGGAGTACCTGATCGAAATCTCGCGCCGCAACGTGGACATCAGCGAACAGGAGTTCAGGCGCCGCGCGAGTGAGCTGATCCTGCAGGTCCAGGACAGGTATTGGGAGCTCGAACATGCACTGGGCGACGTCCAGGTAAGGGAGAAATCCCTGCAGCTCGCTCAAACGGTTCTGGCACAAAACCGCGAACGGTTTGCAGTCGGCTCGGCCGCTCGACTGCAGGTCGTGGAGTCCGAGTCCGAGGCAGCTTTAAGGCAGGAAGAGCTGATCAGGTCCCGCTACTCGTACCGGCTGGTCCAGGATCAGCTGATCCGATTGATCACGAACTACGAGGATCCGCGCCAGTTCGCGGGTGACGTCGTTCCGGCGGACCCGGCCTCGATCCCCAACCTGCCGGTCGATTCCTTCGAGGAGCTGCAGCGGGCGGCGATTGCATCGAGACCGGAAACACAGCAGGCCGAGCTTCAGATCGCAGCGGAAAGGATAAACCTCGACCAGACGAGAGACCGGCTGCGTCCCAACCTGGAGCTGGTTGCCGGCTACCAGCAGTTCGGCCTTGGCGGAACCTTGATCAATCGTGACTTCTCGCGAGGCTTTCTGAATCCTCCCGTCATCGGGATCGTTCCCGGGGGCCTCGGCGACGCTCTGGATCAGATGTTTACAGGGGGTTACTATGGATACATGCTCGGTCTCACCCTCCAGCTGCCGGTCTTCAACCGGGAGGCAAGGGCCGAGAATGCTCAGGCGCAAATCGCCGTCGACCAGGCCCAGCTGCGAAACCAGGCGGCGCGTCAGACAATCGGCCTGGAGATTCGGGAAGCCCTGACTCAAATCGAGATGAACCGCGCGAGGCTGGAGGCCGTGTCGACTGCCGTCCGGGCGGCCGAAGAGCGACTCGTGGCTGAGCAGGCGCGTTTTGATGCCGGCATGGCAACCACACGGGAATTGATAGAGGCGCAGAGGGATCTTCTCCAGGCTCAAACGGTGCGTCTCCGGGCCCAAATCGACTTGATCAAGAACTATGCTTTGCTCGATCGAGCGACCGGGCGGACTTTTGAGCGCCAGAATATTCGCCTGGTCGATGCCCTCGCAATTAACGTCAAGTAGAGGAGCACCATGGCGCAGGAATACCGGATAGAAAAGGACTCGATGGGAAATGTCCGGGTACCGGAAGGAAGTTATTACGGTGCCCAGACAGAGCGGGCTGTTCAGAACTTCCAGATCAGCGGCTTGCGGTTTCCCCGGGCGTTCATTCGCGCGTTGGGCCTGATCAAGAAAGCTGCCGCCGAAACCAACCGCGACCTTGGGATTCTCCCTGGAAACCTCGCCGATGCAATCATCCAAGCGGCTGAGGAGGTTGCCGGGGGCCGTCTTGACGGTGAATTTGTCCTGGACGTCTTCCAGACCGGGTCAGGGACGTCGACCAACATGAACGCCAACGAGGTGATCGCCAACCGGGCGATCGAGATCCTGGGCGGGCGAAGAGGATCGAAGCAAGTCCATCCCAACGATCACGTCAACCTCGGGCAGTCAAGCAATGACGTGACTCCGACGGCTATTCACCTTTCTGCGCTCGAAGAAATAGAGAAGCGCCTGCTGCCGGCGGCCCGAAGCCTCGAAGCCGGACTTGCCGCAAAGGCAGGCGAGTTTGATGATGTGGTGAAGATCGGTCGGACGCATCTCCAGGATGCGGTTCCGATCCGTCTCGGACAGGAGTTTTCGGGTTACGCCTCCCAGGTAGCGCACTCGGTTCAAAGAATCGAAGGCACGCGGCCGCACCTGGCCGAATTGGCGATAGGCGGAACTGCCGTGGGCACCGGGCTGAATTGCCCTCAGGGATTTGCCGAAGGAGTCATTCGACGATTGGCTGACTGGACGGGCCTCCCGTTTGTCGCGGCCCCCAACCGCTTCGAGGCACTCGCGGCCCGGGACGCGGCGGTAGCCGCCAGTGGCGCGCTTCGTACTTTCGCAGGGAGCCTGATGAAAATAGCGAATGACCTGCGCTGGCTCAGTTCTGGACCGCGGTGCGGCATTGGGGAGGTTCTCCTGCCGGCGACTCAGCCGGGCAGTTCGATCATGCCGGGGAAGGTAAACCCGGTGATCCCCGAGGCGGTCACGATGGTCGCCGCTCAGGTGATGGGTAACGACGCGACCATTGTGGTAGCCGGCCAGTCCGGCAACTTCGAGCTGAACGTCATGCAGCCGGTCATTGCATACAACCTGCTCCAGTCAATAGGGTTACTAGCGAATGCTTCGAGGGCCCTTCAAGAGAAGTGCATCGCGGGCATCCAGGCGGACAAGGAGCGTTGCGAACAGATGATCGAAAGATCCTCGGCGATGATAACTGCGCTCGTGCCGAAGATCGGATATGACCGGGCGGCGGCAATCGCCAAGGAGGCGTACGAAACCGGGCGCACGATCCGTGAGATCGTCCGGGAAAAACGGCTGCTCGAAGACGAGGAGCTGAACCGGGTCCTGTCCGCCGATCGCATGACCCGGTAAAGCCACTGCACGCTGCCCACTGCGCACTGCGCACAGTGGACTGCGCATACGACGCGCGGATTGGTTTTCCATGTGTCCACCACGTCCCTTACCGAAGGGTAGTGGGTAGTGCGCGTTGGGCAGCGCGCAGTGGGCAGTGATCAGTGGGCAGTGGTCGGTCGTCAGTGGTCAGTCGTCAGTCGTCAGTTTCTGTGAGGTACAGCCATGGAATCCATTGCACCGGCCGTGATCCGCGCACCGCGTGGTACGGCGCTTTCCTGCCGCGGATGGCAGCAGGAGGCGGCCATG
>Ga0105092_10000068_pt1 | contig 46216 bp, 35 predicted proteins | sample PPLLak2March2015_FD_87021 | JGI IMG/M metagenome (GOLD analysis project Ga0105092, IMG submission 87021) | Freshwater sediment microbial communities from Prairie Pothole Lake near Jamestown, North Dakota, USA - PPLs Lake P7 Core (1) Depth... | ecosystem: Environmental > Aquatic > Freshwater >... | reverse complement strand
TCGGGAAGATCGGTGGACACCCTCGAGGTTAAGATTGATTCACCGGATCCGCAGAAAGTTGTAGGCGAGATTATCCTGAGGGGTGAGAATGCCATGGTGGGTTATTATAAAAATCCTGAGGCAAAAAAGGAAATTATTGATGATGAAGGATGGCTGCATACGGGTGACCTGGGATTGATTGATGCAAATGGATTTGTATATATTAAAGGGAGATGCAAGAGCCTGATCCTCGGCTCAAATGGCAAGAACATCTATCCGGAGGAAATTGAGGCTACCATCAACAATAAATATTGTGTCAGTGAGTCGCTTGTGGTCCACAGGGATGAGAAACTGGTAGCCCTTATCTTCCCTGACAATGATACTATTGCAGCCAATAATATTTCCAGGGACGAACTGAACACGATCCTGGAACAGCACCGGAAGGATGTCAATGCCAGTATACCGTCCTACATGGCCATTACGCGCTTTGAACTTCATCCGGAGGAATTTGCCAAAACACCGAAGAGGAGTATAAAGCGGTTTCTGTATAATTAAGCTGATAAAACAAAAAGGAGAATCAGTATCATTTTCCGGTCATCGGTTTTTTACCTCTTGCAAGGGAAGCAAATATTCCAAGCGCACATAAGACGGCAAATACTGAAAAAATTACACGGACGCTTTGCATGAATTCCGGAATGTTGTCCTTTCCGATTATTCTGTCCCCTACATACAGATTAATGGCCATGGCGGCAATAGCCGTGCTGAACATCATCCCCGTCAGTCTCATGGTACCAAGGGTGGCAGAGGCTATGCCCAGATACCTCTTTTCAACGGAGCTCATTACGGAATTTGTATTGGGAGATGAAAACATACCGAAACCAAAGCCAAGCACCAGCAAGGCCATGATCAGGTACATGTTGCCCGTTTCCTCAGTGATAAAGATCAGGGGTACAAGTCCGGCCACAATTACACCCATTCCCAGGGATGAAAGTATCCGTGAGTCAATCCGATCGGAAAGCCGGCCTGAAATGGAAGCTACGGCAGCCATCATCACAGGCTGGATTATCATAATAAGTCCTGCATCACTTGGACCGAGCCCTTTTACATTCTGCAAATACAGGCTCAGTACGAAGGTAATTCCAAAAGTGGCCGCATAATTGATTAAAGCTGCCAGATTGGAAAAGGCGAATATTTTGTTGTCACGGAACAGCGCAATATTCAGTACAGGGGATTTCTGACGAAGTTCCCATCCTATAAAAATAATGATTCCAAGGGTACCGCTTATTGTCAGGAGGGCTGCAAACTTCCCGGGTAATTTTGAAAATCCATACATCAAAGCCGACATGGCCAGGATATATATTAAAGATCCTGTAAAATCAAAACGGTCATTTTTTGCCTCTGCCCATTCAGCCCTTACGCCATATAAAATGCCGGCAATGAGTAGAATGCCTGCCAGGGCATTGATAAAAAACAAACTCTGCCATCCAAGCGTTTGGGTAAGTATGCCTCCCAGCAAGGGAGCTGCAGATAATCCTACATAGACGGCTGAGGTATTCCAGCCTATGATCCTGCCACGTCTTTCGGGTGGAAATGCTGAAATAACAATGGCCATTCCTGAACTGAGGATCATGGCACTGCCAAGGCCCTGAAAACAGCGAGAGACAATCAACATCTCTCCCGAAGCTGAAAAACCGCATGAGAGTGTGGATATGGTGAAAAAGATATTTCCGTATAACAGCATTTTCTTACGTCCCCAGATATCGGCCAGCTTGCCAAAGGGAACAAGCATCACGGCCGACGAAAGCAGGAATGCCATGGCTATCCAGCTCAGCGTACCGGCATGGATTGACAGATCCCGGCTGATACTTGGCAAAGCAATGTTGACTGCCGAACCCATGAAAGGATTAAAAAAAGAGGAAAGAAAAATTACGGCCAGCAGTATTTTTCTGTTGATATGTGGTTCTGTGACGGAAGACATAGGGGTCGGTAATCGGTAATCAGTAATCGGTAATCGGTAATCGGTTTCAGGGGCTTCGCCTGTTTCAGGTTTCAGAGGTTCGCGCTCCCGACTTCCGTCTTTCTTTCATTTTTTTTCACGTTTAAAATTCTGTTTCTGTTCAGGGGTCATCTTTTCGGTTGCATATTGAAATATCAGCCGCGGGGCCGTGTTTTTCCATTTCACGAGGAATGCTTCCGTGACCGGGGCATTCAGTTTCCATGCTTCCCTTAAGAACCATCCTGTTCCCTGGTGCACTTCCCTGGCCGGATCGGTCATCAGGCATTCAATAAAATCAAAAAGTAATTGGAAATCGGTATGGGTTTTAAGCGATTTTATAAGGGTAACAGGTACCGATCGGCGCTGAAATCTGTTTTCAGCCATGAGCCACGGCTTGAAATCCTCCATCCCGGTAAGGCCTTTCGAAAGGAAAAGAGGCAGTATCGCCATACCCAGAGTATCAGCATGCGCCCAGTTATGAATACCGATCTTATACCATCCGGCAATTTCACCGAAAGTTTCGGGCAAATACTGTTTATGCAATATCCTGGTTAATAGCAGGAGGAGACCGGTTTCCTCGTATTTTCCGCTTTTAAGCAGTTCGGGAGCTGCTTCAAGAACAATTGGCAGGCTTATCCCCGGTAACTTTGTTATCTTATGTGCACCGGCCTCCATCTGAGGTTGTGAAAGCCCGTATGCATCATAGCCTTCCCGGAAATAGCGGCTGTATTTGACTACGTTTGACTCATTTGCATGTTCAATACAATGATCCCGAATTTTCTTGATGAGGAAGGTATGATTCATGTGATGGAAATTTTTCCGGCAAATATAAATAAGAATTTCAACGTGAAGCCGTGATCAGGAATACAGGATATTCCTTTACTTGTCCCGTTTCACTTGTTTTCTTAATAGCATAGCACTGCTGATGGCTGATATTGGTGAACCCCGCATCACGTATACAGCCGGAAAGCCAATCCACGTCAAAGCCCTTATGCCCGGTAAATCCTTCACCATGAAAGGAGCCGTCTTCGTGATACAGATCTGCTATAACAAGAAAACCTCCCGGTACGAGCATATTGTGAAATTTCCGAAGGATGGTTTCGATGTCATCCACATGATGGAATACCATTTGATTATATATGATTTCAAATTCACCGGCATAGTCCTCATGTTCCAGGTTGATCAGCACAGGTTTCATATGGCGGATATTCTGTCCCTTTATTTTGCCCCGGATTACATTGATCATCTCGGCTGAATTATCCATCAGGACTATCCCTGAAAATTTATCCTTTAGCAGGAAGCTCAATAATCCGGTACCGGCACCAAATTCCAGTGCCTTTAGCTTTCTTTTAAGGGGAATGGCTTTAAGAAACGCACGTGCTATGGCCTCCGATCTTTCAATGTGGATCTGGTTCTTATCCCATTCGCGGGCTTTGGAATCAAATTCGTTCACCATTTTGTAAATCTAACTATTTTCCTTCCATTTTACCCCGTCATCTCCAAGAAGCAGTTTTCCCCAGATCGGTAATTCAGACTTGATTCTTTCCACAGCTTCATTGCATGCCAAAATGGCTTCCCTGCGGTGTGCGGAGGCTGCCAAGACAAGAAAGCAAATTTCACCCACAGTAACCTTACCCTCGCTGTGATATGCCATTAAATCCGTGATGTGATATTTTTCAAACAGGGAATTCCTGATTTCAGCATATTTGGTTTCCGAAATCTTCGCATGGTTAGTGAAATCAACGGCGACCACGCGGGAACCACTTGTTTCATCGCCCCTTACCTGACCGATAAAGATGCTGTAAGCCCCGGTTTGTGAATCACTTTGATGCTCCTTCAGGATTTCGCTTATCAGATTAGCCGGGAGGGCACCCCGGACAAACAGTTCCTTGTTTTTGGCTTTGTTCATGTGGTGGATGATTGTTGCCGGATACCTGAAACACGAAGGCTGTAGGCTGTAGGCTGTATGCTGTATGCTGGACCCTGTAAATCGTAAATCGTAAATCCGGTTCTCATTGTTATCCCCCTGAAAAAGGCGGCAACAGCGAGACCGTATCGTACTCTTGCAGGGTAATGTTATTGCGGACTATCTGATCATTCACGGCCATCGCGTAAGGTATTCCTGCAATTGCCGGATAGAGTTCAAGCATTTTCTGCCTGAGCTGATCAGTTGTTGTAATTCCTTGCGGACTCACATTATTGCTTCCTGCAACATCGGTAAGTATGCCATAAAGAATTATTTCCATCTTTAACCTCCGATCGAAATCATATTTCTGTTTCTGATAGATTCAGCTTTAATGATTCTTAAAGGATCCTGGAACTGACCTCCCAGCTTTTCAGCCTTTTCCTGCAGTGACTGATAAATCAGTGAAACGATATCCTCACCTCTCCTGAGCGGAGTAAGCAGATCTGTTTCCCCGGTTGAAAAAAGGCAATTCTTCATCCTTCCGTCTGCTGTAAGCCGCATCCTGTTACAGTCGCCACAGAATGGAGCACTCATCGGACTGATAATGGCAAATGTTCCTGCATGTCCGGGAACCATAAACTTCTTGTCCGTATCATGTTTTTGGCCCTGCAGGGGAACAAATGAATACTCCTGCCGGATCACATGCAACATCTGTTTCAGGGTCATCACCTTATTGCTGGTCCACCGGTTGCCGGCAAAGGGCATGAATTCAATGAACCGAACGTGCACGGGCGTATTTTTTGTCCATCCCACAAAATCATTCAATTCGTTATCATTCAGACCTTTCATTACTACAACATTTATTTTTATCCTGATGCCGCTGTCAATTGCCAGGTTGATATAATCCAGGACACGACTATGCTGGTTTCGCCGGGTAATGATACTGAATGTTTCGGGCTTCAGGGAATCGAGTGAAATGTTGATTGATTTTACACCCGCTTTATTCAATACCCCGATAAATTCAGGCAGGCGTGTGCCGTTTGTGGTTAAAGTTAGCGTAACCGGCAAATGTGATAATGAACTGATTATAGCCGCTGCATCATGACGAAGCAGGGGTTCTCCTCCGGTCAGTCTGATTTTCCTGACACCATGGCTGACAAAGATCCTGGCCAGCTTTTCAATTTCATCCGCCTGCATCAACCTGGAATTGGGGGTATGGATATAGTTTTCGTCGGGCATGCAATAAAAGCAGCGAAGATTACAATTATCGGTCAGGGATATCCGCAGATAATCGTGCACCCTGTTAAATTTATCTTTCAGCATAAGGATACAAAGATTTCAGGGCCGTACACCGGCCTGTTTTTTCAATTCCGGTATTTTTTCCTCCGCCATGCGGTTATGAATGCTGTCCGCTTTGTTCCGCAGTGGCTTTCCGGGTTTGCCGGACAATACAGCTTTAATTTCGGCAACAACCGAAAGAGCAATTTCTTCCGCAGTTTCTGCGCCGATATCCAAGCCAACAGGTCCGTAGATATTGTCAAATCCGGTAAATTCCCTGAGCCTGTCGCCTGATTTCAGCTCAAGCAGCATTCTGTCGAGTTTCTTCCTGGGACCCAGAACTCCAATATATGGCACTTTCATTCCCAACAATTGTTCAAGAAGTACCACATCATAATTGTAATTATGGGTCATCAGCACAAAAACAGTCCTTTCATCCACAGCAATTTTGGATAGCGCCTGGCCGGCCTCTGCCACCAATATTTGATTTACAGAGGGAAAGCGCTGGCATGTAGCATGGGAGGGTCTTCCATCCAGCAGGGTAATATACCAGCCCATCATTCCGGCCAGCTTTGCAAGCGGTATTACATCATTTCCGGCACCTGCGATAACCAATGATATATTCGGATTGATCAGTTCCGCGAAGGCGGTTATTTCATTACCCTGAAAACTGATCCTTTTTATCGTTGATGTTTTGCCCTCTAAAACTTCCCTGGCCAGTGAGGCAATGACTTCAGAAGGTATTGAAGGATCAGAAGATCCGAAGATCGTACCATTTTCTGCATAAGCCAGGCAGGTGCCCAATTGATTCCGGTATTTATCTTCCATGGAAAACAGGGTGATCAGCACGGATCTTTGTCTCTTCAACGTTGTGGTTCTCAAAAGGCAAACCGGATTTGCAGGATCGGCCGGATCTATTGGCTCTATCAGAATGTGTATCAATCCGTTGCATCCCAAACCAATACCCAGAACGGCATCGTTTTCATCCGAGGTATCATACGTTACCAGCATGGGCTTTCCGCGGGACATGACAAGCAATGCTTTCCGGAGAGCATCTCCTTCAAGGCAGCCCCCGCTGATGGCTCCTGTCAGCTTTCCATCGTCGGTGATCAGCATCCTGGCGCCCGGCTGTCGGTATGAAGATCCTTCAACCCGCACCACGGTTGCAATGGCCGCTTTTTTTTCGGTAAAATCAACCTTGCTGTATTCTTCCAGTATATCGAATATTTCCTTCATGGCAGCGGGATATGGATATAAGGTATGTCTTATTTTGTTATTTCCGAAGCGATTTTACCTGGGTGGGCATCACCGTATTAAACCGGTTTCCCCAACTGTTTCCTATATAGTTTAAAACATCGGCAACCTGTTCATCGGTCAACTGACTGAAGGCAGCCATGGGAATATTGTATTCAGTGCCGTTTACATTGATGGTTTCGTTCTGGCCCTCTAAAATGATCTTGATTGAATTTGTCTGATCTTTCTGCAAATGATCACTGCCGGAAAGTGGTGGATAGATGCCCGGCATACCTTCCCCGTTCGCTTTATGACAACCAAGACAATTCAGGTTGTAAACACTTTTCCCCCTTTCCACGCTTTTTTGCAGGTCATCCTGAATTGTGCCGGAAATTCCGGGAATATTTAATCCGCAGATAATGAGTGTGATCAGTAAAAATGCAAGGGTGACTGTTTTCATGGTTGGTATTTTATACATTGTTCAAGTCAAATGGCAATCGCCGGATCCTTTTTCCCGTAGCCGCAAAAACGGCATTACACAGGGCAGGAGCAACCGGAGGTAGTCCCGGTTCTCCCACACCTTTTATAACTGTACCGCCTTCGGCCAGGATAAGGACTTCAACTCTCGGCATTTCGTGGATCCGAAGCACGGGATTATTGTGAAAGTTCGTTTGCTTTGACATTCCGTTTTCAAAGATAATACCTTCTTTTGTAGCTGCCGTGATTCCCATAACGATGGCCCCTTCAACCTGGGCTTTTACATTATCGGGATTTACAACGGTGCCCAGATCAATTACAGCATAAACTTTCTCGATCCGGATGGAATTATCAGTTTGTTTTGAAACTTCAACAACATGGGCCGCCAGCCCCGCAAAAAACTCAAATTGGGCAACGCCTCGGCCCCAGCCTTCCTTAAGAGGCTTATCCCAACCTGAGAATTCCCGGATCCTGAGCAGGACCCGTTTTGCATCCGATTCTTTAGTCATCATGTCCAGCCTGAATTGCAGTGGATCCTTCTTTGCCAGTCCTGCCAGTTCGTCGATAAAGCATTCATGCGAAAATGCCAGGGTTGTACTGGTGACGGCACGCCATGGTGCCATGGGAATATGGATTTCGGAAAACACATAGGCATTCTTCATATTCGGTATCTCATATTGCTGCTCGCTGATCCCTTCCACCATGGAATCATCCGCTTTGGACCGGTCATATTTTGCATTTACCGTGGCAGACATGGAAGGAGAGATTACCTTATGCTGAAGGGCGATCAGTTTTCCATCGGGCGAGAGGGCGCCCTTCATGGCAGAAAATGTCATAGGACGAAAAGGGCCGAGTTGGGTATCATCCTCCCGGGTCCAGATCACTTTAACCGGTTTTCCGACGGCTTTCGAGATCAACGCCGCTTCAGAGGCAAAATCAGATTTAAGACGTCTGCCAAATGCACCTCCATTGAAAAGTATATGGGGTATGATATTGTCCTCCGGTATGTTCAGAACTTCAGACAGCTCACTTTTGATAAGGCTGGCACCCTGCGACGAAGCCCACACTTCCACTTTTCCGTCATCACGCCAATGGGCCAGACAATTTATGGGTTCCATGGCCGAATGCGATACCACAGGGGTTTCATAAAATGCGTCCAGTTTTACCCTGGAATCTGCGAATACCTTGTCGAAATCGCCCTCGTCGTGAACAATAAAGCCTTCAGATTTAGAAAGATCGCGCAGTGTCTGTTCATAATCTTTCGTATTGAACTTATCAAAGCCGTTGTGGTTCCACTGCAATTTCAAAGCCTTCCTTCCCTGAAAGGCAGCCCAGTAATTATCTGCAACTACGGCAACACAATCATAACGGTTTTTCCCCATGACCCGTTCCGTTTTAACCACCTTTTGAACACCCGGAATTTTCAGGGATTCCTTATCATCATAACTCACAAGCTGGCTGCCGAAAACAGGGGAATGTTCAATTGATGCAAAAAGCATTCCGGGTACTTCTGCATCTATTCCGAAAATAGCTTTGCCTGATACTTTAAGGGGTATATCAAGACGGGGTGAAGACTTCCCCAGTATTTTAAAATCTTTGGCATCCTTCAGAACGGGATTTTCAGGAACACTCATTGCAGAGGCAGCTTCAACAAGGTCTCCATAACCCAGGCTTTTGCCCGTTGGTTTGTGGATAATCCTGGCGTTATCAGCATAGCATTCTGATACAGGAACTTTCCATACACCGGCTGCTGCTTCCTGGAGCATCATCCTGGCTGAGGCCCCGATCTTACGTAACTGAAAATAATTTCCCCTGATGGAAGAACTGCCTCCGGCGGATTGTCTTCCAAATTCCTTTTCACCAGAGGTTTGTTTCACAATTATGGCTTCAGGGGAAACCTCAAGTTCTTCTGCAATCAGTGCTGGAACCGACTGGTAGGTGCCCTGTCCCATTTCCGGTTTGGGATTCATAATTGTGATCCTACCCGATTTTTCGATAATGATATATGGCGTAAGATTAAAAACGCCGGATTTTCCGCTCAGATTAAGTATGGCTGAAACGCCGGATGATTTAACAGGATTCAAACCTAGCATAAAAGCGGCGCCCGTGATGCCGGTAACCCTTATGAAGTTACGCCGGTTGATTGAGGTTGCGTGTTCCATATTCAGAATTTAATCATTTCCAATTAGCTGATTGGCTGCTTCATTAATTTTGCGGCAGAATGTATCGCCGAACGAATTCGCTGGTACGTTCCGCAGCGGCAAATATTACCCTGCATGGCCGTATCGATATCCATGTCTGTAGGGTTGGGGTTTTGATTGAGCAGGGCAGCTGCCGACATGATCTGTCCGGTATGACAGTATCCGCATTGAGGGACCTGTTCCCGGATCCATGTTATCTGCAGCGGATGTTCCATATTCTCAGACAATCCTTCAATGGTGGTTATTTTCCTGTTCGCAACAGCTGAAACCGGCAACTGGCATGAAGGTACTGCTGTTCCGTCAACATGTACCATACAGGCACCGCATTGCGAAATGCCACATCCGAATTTGGTTCCTTTTAATCCGGCAAAATCACGGATAACCCAAAGCAAGGGCATTTGAGGATCCACATCTACGGTATGCGTCCTGTTGTTGATATTCAGGGAAAGAGAAGCCATATGAATCAGATTAATAATGAATGTTAACAAACTTTAATATACATTCCGACAAACTTTCCGGGTAATTCCGTTCCGGGTTTTTCCCGGTTGTATCCGGGACCTTTTGACGTGTAAACAATTGACTTTTTAATTTGTTTTCCCAATGGAAAAATCGATACTTCGTGTGAAACTCCCGGTATATTTGGATAATAGTGCCACCACACCTTGTGATCCGCGTGTTGTGGAAGCCATGCTGCCCTATTTCTCATTGAATTTTGGAAATCCGGCCAGTCGTTTCCATTTATATGGCTGGGAGGCGGAAGAAGCTGTGGATAATGCCCGGATTCAAATTGCTCTTCTGATCGGTGCCAAACCAGCGGAGATCGTCTTTACCAGTGGCGCCACCGAGTCATGTAACCTGGCTGTTAAAGGAGCAGTAAAAGCCGGCACAGGGCATCAAAAACACATCATAACGATTGCCACTGAGCATAAGGCGGTGCTGGAGGCAGTCAGGGATCTGAAGCAGGAAGGTTGTGAGGTCACGGAAATAGGGGTGAATGGCAGGGGAATGCCCGATCCGGCAGAAATTGAGCAGGCCGTTAGACCTTCGACGGTTCTGATTGCTGCAATGTATGCAAACAACGAAACCGGGGTGATACTCCCCGTAAGAGAGATAGCACACATCGCAAAAGTCCGTAACGTGCTGTTCTTTTCCGATGCAACGCAGGCAGTCGGCAAAATCCCTGTGGATGTGAATACAGACGGGATTGATCTTATGGCCTTTACGGCACATAAGATGTTCGGACCCAAGGGAGTGGGAGCCCTGTACATCCGGAGTAAAACACCGCCCATAGGGATCAGGCCCCAGTTATCGGGAGGCCATCATGAAAGGGGACTCAGAAGCGGGACACTAAATGTACCGGGAATAGTGGGATTTGGAAAGGCCGCATCCCTTGCCCGGGATGAAATGAAGACCGATGCTGAAAGACTTCTCGCCCAGCGGATCAAACTGGAGAATTCATTGCTTGAGCTGCCCCTGGTTTTCCTGAACGGAGATCCGCAAAGCAGGCTGCCCCATGTCACCAGTATTTCAGTCTCGGATGTTGGGAGTGAGCAATTGCTTTTATATCTGAGCAGCAAACTTGCATTAAGTTCGGGTGCAGCGTGTTCTTCGGCTACCCATGAACCTTCGCACGTGCTGACAGCCATGGGTATTCCTGCCGGTCTTCTGCATTGCACGCTTAGGATAAGCCAGGGTCGGTTTACCACCCGGGACCAGATTGATTATGCCGCAGAGATCCTGAATAAGGCAATTATAAAAATACGCAAAGAAACCTCCGTACCTTCTAGCACCCGCCTGCAGCCTTCTTCTTTTTAGGTTTCGCCTGAATGGGGGGTTTTGATGACATTTTAGATCCTTCAGCAGGCTGCACGGCTGTTACCCCGGTTCCCAAGGCCTGTCCTGCACTCCTTCTGAAATCATACCTTGCAAATTCCTCATCGGAACTGGCCGCGGATGGTTCCTTTGGATTGAGTATAGCTTCAAACCAGTAGTTGAGGCCTCCTTCCAGAACATAATTGTTGGTGTAACCCAGTTGCCGTGTTATCATCCAGGCCTCATTGGCCGCCACGGTACTGTTTGCATAAAAGACATTCATCTTAACCTCCTGATCTAGAAACTCTGCATACTGATCAGAAAGAAGCTCGGAAACAGGAATATTTATCGCTCCCGGCAGGCTGAATTTTTCAAATTCATCCTGGCTCCTGACGTCAATAAGCTGCAGGGAAGGATCATTTTTCACGATCATATCAGCTACAGTTTCGGGTGTGATGAATTGTGTCCGTGTGCTCACTTCACCAAGCATTTCTGCTGCTGTGAGCTTAAAAGGATGAGTCGTGTTTTGAGGAACAGCAGCGATAATAAGTCCCAGGGGGACAAAAAAGGCTGCAAGCCAGAGTCTTGAATTCATAATGATGGTTTGTTAAATTATTCAGGTATGCTAATATTCTTCCCTTGCAAACTTTTTTTCGGCCCATTCTGCAGCCCAGAACATTCCAAGCGCCACAACTATAAGAATGAGTGCAAATACACCGTCGGTCAGTCCGAGCGATTCGCTTACCTTGGGAGATCCCAGAAAATCTGCCAGGTAGTGGTTATCCCACAAGGTAAATCCCGCACCGAATATTGCGACACCAATAAACAGACCCACGATGAATACGAGTGCATCGATCTTACCAATGGACGCACCACAGAAGCTGGTTCCCGGGCAATAGCCCCCGATTATGAACCCGGCACCCATAATTATGCCCCCGGTTATCGCAGAGGTCAGATAGGTGGGGTTTACATAAACAAGATTCAGATCCACCCAACCGAAGAGACTGAAAAAAAGCAGCCCCAGCATGGCGGTAATGGCACCGGTAAAAAATACCTTGAGTACGACCGTATCATACCCGTAAAAAACACCGGCCAGTTTACGGCTGGAGGAAAAACCACTGGATTCCAGCACAAATCCAAATCCTATGCCAATAATAAAAGCCAGCAAAAGGTTTGTATTTTCTGATATTATTTCATTTACTGCAAGAGGTCCCATAATATTTGCTTTTTAAATCCAATTCTTTCTGAAAAAGTAGGCGAGGGCAAAAGCTGTACCAAAGATGGCCATCATGGTAACGAAGCCGCCCAGCGAAAGCACGGCCATACCACTGAGGGCAGAACCGCTTGTGCAACCGCGTCCCAGCTGGCTGCCAAATCCGAATAATATTCCGCCAAGCAGCGCAAGCATGAGCCGTTTTTTAGAGGTTATTTTCGGAGAGTGTTCAACCTTGAATTTCAACCTGCCGGCCAGAGCTCCGGACAAAAACCCGCCGACCAAAACACCAAGCATTTCAAATACCAGCCAGCTTTTCATGGGACTGCCTGCATGAGCTCCCTGATATTCCCTGATGAAACCGGATTTCTCAACAGCTTCCGGATTCACGGCGGTAACGATGGACACTACACCGCTTTTTATGGCACCGCTGGCTCCAAGGCCTCTTCCTGAGACAAAATTGGCGGCAAGCAATACCAGACCCAGCAGCACACCTCCCAGGTATGGATTCAGGTATTTGGTTTTTCTGTCTTTATTAATTGATTCCTGCATAATATATTACTGTTTGTGAATTTCAAATAAATACAACCACCTGCTGGCCTGCCCGGCATGCACTACGATCAACCTGAGCATAAGACTGCCAAAAAGTACCAGGATTGCAGGCAGTATTGCCGGGATGTGGAATCTCCGGAGTTCCATGATTTCAAGGATCGCCGGAAAGATCATACCCAGTATCACTACAAAGATCCAGAAGGACATGGTGTAAGGCCCTCCGAGAAACATTTTTGCAGCATCGATCTGCACCTGGGTGCTGGCCAGAAATCCCATGAACATGTGAATGATCAGGAAAAGTTCAATGCCGATCAGAATAAGGTCAATTTTGGCAAACAGTTTTCTTTCTGATTTCTTTCTGCTCAGAATAAGGATGGATGCAGCACCGGCGGACAATCCGGAAGCCAGAAATAGCGGGCCGAGAATGGATGTATTCCAGAGGGGCCTGGCATTGAAAGCGGATAAAAGAATACCTGTGTAAATGCCCAGGACGATGGAATATAAAAGCATGACCCAGGCCACGGCCTTTTTGTTACGGTTAAAAAACTGTTCAAGATCTTTAAGCCAGGTAAATTTCCAATCCCAGGCCGGAAAAAGGTCACGTATATGCAAGGCACACCAGATAAAGGAAACCGGGGTTATAACCATAAGTGTCCATGCACCCCATGACATAGGTGACTGCAGCCGGATATGAACATAAAGCTGCCAGAAGAAAGCCTTGTGCCTCAGATCAATAAACAGGGCAATCAAACCCAATATAAGGAGAAATGGGGTAATAAATGGGGCCATTCTTACAACAGAAGGATATTCCTTTTCTTTCCCGTTAATAAAGTATAAGGCGGCAAAGAATAATATTCCGGCAGCGAGACCACCCAGAAACAGGTACAGGGGTATCTGCCAGTGCCAGATATTAAGAAGGGGATCCACCATGGGATTCATTCGTCCGCTTACAATAATCTCTTCTCTCATACCGGTAAACTCTTTTTCAATTTCTCAGATCAGAAAATACAATTGTGGCCTTGTGCCGGCTTCCGGAATCAGGGTCTTTGATTTGCGCTTTTTTAATTTGACTGAAACATCACTGTTCGGATCATCCAGGTCGCCGAAATAAATGCAACGGGTCGGACAAACGGCTGCGCAGGCCGGTATCATTCCTTTGACAATCCGGTGCTGACAGAACGTACATTTATCAACATATCCTTCCGGATGGGGATACCTGGCATCGTACGGACAGGATGCAATGCAGGCACCACAACCAATACATTTACCGGGCGTAACCAGCACGATTCCCCCGTTAACAATGTGACTGGCACCTGTAGGGCAACAGCGAACGCAAGGAGCATTACTGCAATGATTGCATCGTTCGGAACGGATTTCAGCTTCAAGCTGTGGATAGGTTCCATCAATCACTTCCACAACCCAGTCACGGCAATACCCGATTGGAACTTTATTCTCAGTCTGGCATGCAACAACACAGTCACTGCAGCCAACACATTTCTTCGTATCAACAGCCATGGCATATCTCATGATGCAGCCTCCCTGTCGCTATTTTCCGTTATAAATGTCACAAAATTTCCCCGCATGCCCGTTCCTCCCATCAGGGGATCTGTCATGACCCGGGTTATTAACTGGGTATCGCTTGCACCGCGGCCGTAGCATCTTTTCATCTGTTTCTGGGCATGCCCGAAACCATGCACCATGTATACCGAATCCCAGCGTATCCGTTCCGTGATCCGTATTTTTATGGGAAAATCAGAAACAACACCATCCTGATTCCGAAGACGAATATACTGGTCATTGTTCAATGCCCAGGCTTTTGCAACCTTGGGGTTGATCCATACGGTGTTTTCATCCATCAGATCAGTCAGGTTCGGATTGTTGGCCGTGCGGCTGAAGGTATGCATGGGTGCCCTTCCATAGATCAGCCGGTAGAATCCTTCCGGTGGCTCTTCATGCGGAGTATATTTGGGAAGGGGATCAAATCCAAGTTGTTCAATGTAAGCGGAATAAAGCTCAATTTTCCCGCTATCGGTTGCAAAGGCCACCTCTTCATCGGGCGCAAAATAAAGATCGTCAGCTTCGCGCTCAAAGGTTATCACGCCTGTTTTTTTCATCAATTCCAGGGAGGATCCGATTTGTTTTAATTGCCAGTCGAGCAACTCCTCCTGTTTTTCCATGGGAAAGAATTGTCCCAGATCCAGTTTTTTTGACAACTCCCGGGCGATCCAGTATCCCGGCCGGGTATTGTACATTGGATCTGAAGCAGGCATCCTGAGGGCTATTGCAGGTTTCCGGTGTGGTCCTGTTCTAAGCGCGTCATATCGTTCAAGATAAGTGCATTCGGGTAATATTACATCAGCCCATCCGGTAATTTCCATGGGCATTGTGTCAATGGCCACCAGGAGGTCCAGGTTTTGAATGGCCTTCAGGGTATTGGCCTGGTTGGGAATGGTACTGATCAGGTTGGTGCCGTTAACGATCCATCCTTTTATGGGATAAGCCGGTTTGTTTTCCGGGATTGATGCATCAATCAATGCATTGGAAACAACACCGCCGGCGAGGCTGTAAGTGCCGGGAAACAAATCCTGCCAGGTTTTTCGCAAAGGAGGGAATTCAGGTACAGGATAAGAGGGAATAGTCTGCCGGGCTGGCCTGTAAAATCCGCCTCGTCTTCCCCACGAACCCAGAAGTGCATTGAGTATGGCAATAGCCCTTATGCGTTGGGTATCATCTCCATACCACGTCACATGGCGCCCGGGGTGCACGATCACTGCGGGTGCAGCATTGGCCATTTCTTTTGCAGTCTTTTTGATAAGGTCGGGCGTCAGCGTGGTAATTCCATAGGCCCATTCGGGTGTAAAATTTCTCACATGCTCCTTAAGCTGATCAAAGCCCGTGCAGTATTTCTCTACATATTCTTTATCGTAATACTCATTATAGATCACTTCATGGATCCAGGTAAGCAACAAGGCTATATCTGTAGAAGGCTTAATGGGAAGCCAATACTTTGATTTGCCGGCGGCCGTGGAAAATCTCGGATCCACAGTAATGATGGTTGCCCCTTTATCGATGGCATCCGACATTTCCTGGACCTGGCCGTTATGCATGTTTTCCCCGATGTGAGATCCGATCAGCACAAGGCATTTCGTATCGCGGATGTCTGTTATTTCAGGGGAGTAAACCTCTTCGCCGAATGTCCACATAAAAGCCTCATCGCGGGGGCCACGACATTGCGCATAGGATGGTTCAGCAATATTCCCTGAACCAAAAGCTTTCATCAGGGACGATAAATAAGTGCTGCCTGAGCCATGGGTAAACAGGGCTAACGATTCCGGCCCATGAGCATTCCTGATGGATTTCATGCGTGTGGCAATATAATCCAGGGCTTCCGGCCAGCCGGTTTCACGAAAAACCTGTTTTCCTCGTTCTTCCGTCCTGATCAGGGGCGTTTTTAAACGGTCCCCATCGTAATACATACCTACACCACCTGTGCCCCGAGGGCAAAACCGTCCGCTGCAATGCTGATCCTCATCGTTCCCGATTATCTTCCATATCTTCCCCTCTTCATTCCTGTAAACCCAACCGGCACATTTCCAGAAACAGATTTCACAGTATGTCGGGGTCCGGGCAAGGTCCAGTATAGCTTCAGACGTTTTTCCGGGACCGGAAAATGCGCGTGCGGCCTGGTAAAATCCACCGCCAACCGCTAAAACACCCGCACCCATTGAGGTAATCCGGATAAAATCCCTTCGGTTAGTCATGCAACTCAGAAATTGATTCACACAAATTAAAATAAAAAAAGTATGTTATGTATTTAATAATTTACATTATTAGATGTTTGTATGTAAGTGATTTATATAATATGCATTTAATGCACATTATATCAATAAGATATATCTTATTTAGAATGTAGATAAATTGCGAAGATTGAACGGATTGGATATTACTTAACACATTCAATAATCTCAATAAGCTATCTGTGAAATTTATTATCTTACGGAGATATTTACCGCTTGTAATTTTCCAGTAAAATGAAAACATTTTCTTTAGTATTATTTTTTCTGTCCGGAACATTGACATTAATCGGTCAATCAGCCTCCCGGTTCTTCAATCCTTCGGACATGATTTCCACCGGGGTGTATTATTATCCGGAACACTGGGATTCCTCTCAGTGGGAGAGGGATTTGAAGAATATTGCTTCAATGGGGTTTGAATATACCCATTATGCTGAATTTGCCTGGGCCCAGCTCGAACCCGAAGAAGGGAAGTACGATTTTTCCTGGCTGGACCGTGCCATGGATCTGGCTGCACGGTACAACCTGAAGGTGATCATGTGCACTTCAACGGCTACTCCGCCCGCCTGGCTGGAAAGAAAGCATCCGGAGGTATTTGAGATGAATGAAAACGGACGCAGAAGCGATCATGGATCAAGGCAGACCGCTTCCTTTTCGAGTTCATACTACAGGCAGTATGCATTGGTCATGGTAGAGAAACTGGCGGAACATTATGGAAAAGACAAAAGGATCATGGGCTGGCAGATTGATAATGAACCACGGGTATTTTATGATCATTCCCCGGATGCACAGGATCGGTTTCGGAAATGGCTACGGGAGAAGTATGGAAATATGGATGCATTGAATGAAACCTGGGGAACTGCCTTTTGGAGCCAACATTATAACGATTTTTCGCAGGTCAATATTCCACTCCGGTCGCAATGGGGCATGAACCTGAACCAGATCATTGACCATACCCGTTTTGCAACATGGGAAACCGCCTCATTCCTGGATGACCAGGCCCGCGTGATTCGAAAGCATGCCCGACCCGATCAATGGATCACCACGAATTATATCCCGGGATATGAGTCGGGTCATATCGGCATGAGCAGGGAGCTTGATTTCGTTACGTATACAAAATATATGGTAGCCGGCTTCAGCCGAGGAATAGGACGCAATGGTTACAGGCTTGGAGATCCAGAAAGCATTGCGATGTCAAACGATTTCTTCAGACCCATCCAGGGTATGTACGGTGTGATGGAATTACAGCCGGGTCAGGTCAATTGGGGAACTGTCAATTCCCAACCGTTACCGGGTGCCGTACACCTTTGGCTATGGCATGTTTTTGCCGGCGGGGCAAAATTGGCCTGTACTTACCGCTATAGGGCACCTTTGTACGGGTATGAACAATATCATTATGGTATTGTCAGCTATGATGGTATCACCCCTACTCCTGGGGGACTTGAATACAGGCAGTTTATTGATGAAATAAACCTCCTCCGCAGTGCTTATGATCCAAAAGCCAAACCACCGGTTGATTATCTGAGCCGAAAGACGGCCATTCTCTTTAATCATGAAAACATCTGGGGGATGGAACAAAACCGTCAGACCACCCAGTGGAATTCGCTCGGGCATATTGTCAAATATTATAAGACTTTGAAGTCCTTTGGAGCGCCGGTTGATTTCATCCGCGATACGGCTGACTTCGGCAACTATCCGGTAATTATTGCTCCTGCATACCAGCAACTGGACAGGGACCTGGTAGATAAATGGACCCGTTATGTCAATGCAGGCGGTAACCTGATCCTAACCTGCCGAACGGGCCATAAGGACAGGGAAATACACCTTTGGCCCGCAAAATTTGCGGAACCCATTTACAAGCTGATCGGAGCGGAAATTGACTTTTACGATCTTCCGGCGGCAGGTATTCCCGATACGGTTGTCATGGACAATAGGAAGTATGCATGGAACAGCTGGGGTGAAATACTAAGTCCGGTGCAGGGAACTGATATCTGGGCGACTTATTCGGGTAATTTTTATTCCGGCCGGCCTGCCATAACATTCAGAAGGCTTGGAAAGGGAACTGTGACTTATGTAGGGGCCGACAGCAAAGATGGAATACTTGAAAAGGAAGTATTGAAAAAAATATACAACAGGCTGAAAATACACATCGAAACGTATCCTGAAGGTGTGATGGTGGAATACAGGGATGGATTTGGCATTGCAGTGAACTACGGTGATAAGGATTACGAGCTGGATTTACCGGCCGGCGCCAGGATCCTGACAGGTACCGGTACATTGAAACAGGCCGGTGTAACTGTCTGGAAGTATTAACTGATGCTTGTATGGACCGATCAGACGGTTTCAGGCCATTAACATTTTTTAACCCCTGTCATTATTAATTTGGATCAGCGTTTAGTACCTTTGAATTAAATGCAGGGGAATGAAATATTTCGTCCGGATTCAGCAGGTTTTTATTCATTTTATCTTTATGGCTGTCCCTGTATCCGTCATTGCCCAATCCGGCGTTCTGAAGGGGAAGCTGACTGATGAAATTACAGGCCGTGAGGTGGATTACGGTCAGGTACTCAATTACAGCAGAAATATCAACATTCTGAGTGACCGTACAGGTGAATTTGTGCTGGAAGCAAATCTTGGTGACACACTGGTTTTTTTCGCCCTGGGATATTATTATCATAAAGTTATTGTAACGGACTCTCTTCTAAAAGCCGGTACGCCTGTCATATTTGTTATGCGTTCCCAGGTTTATGAGATATCGGAAGCGCAAATATTCTCCCTGGGCACGTATAATGATTTCAGGCACAGTTTCATTAACCTGGACAAACCCAGGACAAGAACCGAAAAACTGGCAGATGAACTTGCGGACGTTTCACACAGGGCTGCGAGAGAATCCTATAATGCAGCACAGGCTAACCGAAAACTCGACGGGATCACCTTCTTAAGTGTTCCGATCCGTGGTCCCGAAGAAAGGGAAAGGCTAAAGCTGTCCCGTATGGTGGAAAAGGAAAAGACCAGGAACCTGATATATCAGAAATTCAATCCGGAGGTGGTCAGAAAGGTTACCGGTTTGACAGACGATGATGATATCCTTGATTTTATGGCTTTTTGCGATTTTTCGGATCATTACCTGCTTGAAGTGAATGAAATTGATCTGATGGCCCGGATTGCCTTGAAATTTGAAGCTTTCAGGAAAGAGAGGCAAGGATCTGATTCGGGCGACAATCCGGGTATCCCTGACCGGAATTTTTATTCTATCTTTGGCTGAGTTCAGATTCCGCCATGATTACTTTCACAATCCCTTCATTTACAGATATTCGAAATGCCCATTTGCGCATATCATCCGAAATTCACCGTACACCGGTCTTAAGATCTGCAAGTATAAATGACCTGAGCGGGGTCCAGGCTTTTTTTAAATGTGAGAACTTTCAAAAAGTCGGGGCTTTTAAATACCGTGGAGCTGTCAATGCAGTATTATCTCTTTCTGATATAGAGGCCAACCGGGGAGTTGCGACCCATTCATCCGGTAATCACGCGGCTGCATTGGCATTGGCAGCAAAAAAAAGAGGTATAAAATGCTATGTTGCAATGCCCAGTACTGCCCCAAAAACCAAGGCTGCAGCAGTAAGATATTATGGTGCTGAAATTACTTTTTGTGAACCGAACCTGCAAAGCCGGGAAGATACACTGAACATGATTATCCGTCGCACCGGAGCTACATTCATTCACCCCTTTGACAATTTTAATGTTATCTGTGGTCAGGGAACCGCTGCCAGGGAATTCCTCGAAGAGGTACCCGATCTGGAAATATTGCTTGTACCCGTAGGTGGAGGAGGGTTATTATCCGGAAGTGCCATTGCAGCCAGGGCAATTTCTCCGGACATCCAGGTTTTTGGATGTGAACCTGCAAATGCCGATGACGCATGCCGCTCATTTCATTCAGGCACCCTGTTTCCATCTGTAAATCCAAATACGATTGCAGACGGACTTCTTACCTCCCTGAGTGAGCTGACATTTGCAATTGTAAGGAAAAATGTACAGGATATTCTTACCGTTCCGGAATCTTCGATTCTGTCGGCCATGCGCCTGGTATGGGAACGGATGAAGATCATTATTGAGCCTTCTTCGGCCGTTCCCGTGGCAGTAATGATGGAAAACCGGGAAAAATTTGCCGGGAAAAAAATGGGAATTATTCTTTCGGGGGGGAATTGTGATCTTTCAAATCTGCCTTTCCGGGAAGCGTAAAGTCGACTTTTACCGGGTAATGATCTGACCAGTCGAACTTTTTGGTTTGATATCGGGTAGCCTTAAAAGGTGAATTGGAGAATACGTAATCGATCCTAACATAAGGCAGGTTACCGCGGTATGTGTTCCCGGTACCGGAACCCGCCTCAGTGAAGGCATCTTCCAGATCATTGCTGATCTTTTTATAGGCATAGGAGGCCGGAGTATCGTTAAAATCACCGCAGACTATCACTGGATAAGGTGATGAGCGGATGTGCCGGGCCAGAATATTAACTTGTTCCGAACGCTGAATAAATGCCTGGCGCATTCGCAAGGATATCTCCTTCAGTTCATCAATCTGTTTTTCACTGTAATTGAAAAACAGGCTGTCAAGGAGATCATTGTAATCCTTTCGCAAACGGATGGACTGCAGGTGGCAGTTATAAATCCGGAATGTGTCGGTACCTTTGATGAAATCGGTACAAATACTTCCGTTCAGGGAGTTCTCAAATACAATTTTTTCCCTTTGAACGATCGGGAATTTACTGAAGGTGGCCATTCCGAATTCTATTTTTCCCTGCTGATGGTCAGTATAATAAACGTGGGAATAGGAAAGTGGTGCCAGTTTTTTCTTCAGGCTATTCAGATCACGATTGCTGTTCGGAAGAGTAATAAATTCCTGGAAGCAAACAATATCAGGATCTTCTGAATGAACATAGTCCATTATTTTCTGCCATATTGCAGTATCCTTGTTCCACTGGTAATAATTAAATATCCTCACATTGTAGCTGACAAGGCATATGGTATTCTCTGTCAGCACCGGTTCGGGCTTTTTGAGCTGAAACTGGAAAAATCTCTGGAATGTATTCCAGCCCAGGAGTATACAAACCAATGATATCAGCAGGAACCACTTTCTGAAAAGCAACCATAAAATGATAAATAGCACGTTAAGTATGAGGACAAACGGATAGCTTATACCGACAAAGGCAAATACCCAGGCAGTTGCCGGACTGATATAAACCGAAAGGTATGTGAGGATAAGGAGGAAGGCCACCAATATATTAACATAAAGCAATATGTTGCGCGCAAATCGTTTCAAGCCGGTTACAGGGTTGGTCTGGGGTTATGGAAGTTAAGACTATTTGTTTTTATTGCTCATGTTGAAAAGTGTTTCCTTTTCCTGTTTGGTGAGACTCTCATAACCTCCCTTTGCAATTTTATCCAGGATACGGTCAACTTCTTTTTGCTGCAGAACCTTATTCTTATTATACTCCGAATCGGAAATATACTGGGCTTTTTTTCTATAAGCAACGCTTAATCTGGGTTTACGTTTAAACAGTCCTGTAATTGAATCAACCAATCTGTTCAACCACCTTCCGGAATCATGTCCGTTTTTATACCGGCTTATAAAGCCGTATCCGTAAATCGCCCCTCCCAGGTGGGCTATATGACCGCCGGCGTTTTGCGATGCTATCATCATTACATCGAGGATGATAAAGAAAAGTGCAATGTATTTCAGTTTTACGGGACCGATCAGCAACAGATTCAGGGAATAATCTGGAACATAAAAAGAGATTGAAATTGCGATGGCCATAATGGAAGCCGACGCTCCCAGCATCGAACCACCCTGGCTTTCGCGCAAACCCGGAAATCCATTGACAAAGATCAGGTACAGCAAGGCGCCGGCCAATCCGCCGATAAGATAGGTACTTAACAGTTGTTTTGAGGTAAGATATTGCAAAAAGATCCGGCCAAACCAGTATAACATCAGCATGTTAAAGAAAATGTGAAAAAAATTGGAATGGGTAAACATATATGTAATAAGGGTCCATGGCCTGTTAAGCAATTCTCCCGGAGAGCCGGGTACCATCAGGTATTTTAATACGTTAGCGTTATATGTTGCACGAAGTTCTTCCAGTCCGATACCCGGAGTAAAGAGCCGGATCAGCACAAACGACAATCCGGCAAGAACAAAAACTGCAATATTGATATAAATAAGCCTGAGCAGAATATCTCCCCTTCGAAAGGACATTTTGATTTCATCAGCCAGGTTCATAGCATGGGGTACGCTTGTCACCTGCAAATTTATCAATAAATTTTGAATTGATTTCTTTTCCAGATCTTGACGAGGATAAATCCAAACAGGGCGCCACCCAGGTGTGCAAAATGCGCCACATTGTCCCACTGGAATCCTGCTACTCCAAAGAAAAGTTCGATCAGCGCATAAACGGGCACCAGATATTTTGCCTTAATAGGAATCGGCAGAAAGATCAGCATCAGTTCAACATCAGGAAACATCATGGCAAAAGCGATCAGCAAACCGAAGACTGCGCCCGAGGCTCCCACCGTTGGGATCATCAGATTGGAATTCAGCACCGCCTGGATTCCTTGCTTGGCCTGGGGGATAAAGGAAGGATCATCGGGTTTATAAAACCATTGCTGCATCAGATTCATTATCTGGTCATAATCCATCGATCTTGATCCGTATTTTGTGACTATTTCGCGGAAGAGTTCATACTTGGGATTTGCATTGAACTGATTTGCCAGTTCCATCAAGTGGTTTATTTGAAAGTAGTTAACGGTAAGATGAATCAATGCGGCTCCCAACCCGGTAATAGTATAAAAAATGAGCATTTTTTTGCTTCCCCACAACTGTTCCAGGATTCTCCCGAACATAAATACCCCGAACATGTTAAAAAAGATATGGCCAAAGTTGGCATGCATAAAAATATGTGTGACTATCTGGTGGGGTTCAAAAAAGGGTGACTGGAAGGGAAACAACGCCAGATATCTTACCAGCAAGGATGAATGCAGGAAATCTTCAAATATCCAGGATGCGACAAACAATATAACATTGACGATGATAATGTTCTTTATAACAGGAGGCATGGACAAACCGCTACCGGTACCAAACATACTCATATTACTGATATTACAGAATGAATGGCAAATATAGGATTGTTTTCCCAATTGACTTGACTCTTTTCTGGCCGATTTTCAGTGTTTTTCATGGAGTATGTTTTTAATTCTCCAGGCAGGTCTTATATTTGCCATGGATAATAGCATCAATTTTGAAGCGTTCAACCATCATTGATATTCTGCAGAAATTCTCAGGCATACGGGTGCTGATCATCGGTGATGTAATGCTGGATTCTTATATTTGGGGCCGGGTCACACGCATTTCACCCGAAGCTCCGGTACCTGTGGTTAACAATTCACATACGGAGAACCGTCCAGGGGGGGCTGCCAACGTAGCCATGAACATAAATTCCCTCGGAGGTGTTCCGGTTATTTGCTCGGTCATTGGAGCGGATGAGGAAGGAACCGTTTTCAGAGCCCTGATCAGGCAGCAAAACATGCCGGATAACGGATTGATTGTTTCTCCAAAAAGAATTACAACATGTAAAACGCGGATTTTTGCAGGGCACCAGCAATTGCTGAGGGTTGACCGCGAGGATGACCAATATATTGATGCTGAGCTGGAAAGCATGCTCTGGCAAAGAATCCGGAAACTGATCCGGCAGGAGGAAATTGCAGCTATCATTTTCCAGGATTACGATAAAGGAGTGATCACGCCGGGTTTGATAAGAAATATCATTGCCCTGGGTAACAAAAACGGGATTCCGACTTTGGTGGACCCCAAAAAAAGGAATTTTAACCTGTACAGGAATGCTACATTGTTTAAGCCCAATTTCAAGGAACTTTCTGAAGGCATGAACCTAGGGATCAATAAAACAGATTTTGAGTCGATCCATCTTGCGGCAAGGAAACTGCAGGAACAATCGGGTTTTGAAATGGTCATGGTCACCTTGTCGGAACATGGAATGCTGATCAGCAGAAGCAATGAATACAGGGTTGTACCGACGCAGGCCCGTGATGTTGCTGATGTTTCCGGGGCAGGCGACACCGTGATCGCTATGGCCGGCCTGTGTCTTTCACTCGGAATGGATTTCCACGATTTGGCCTTTCTGACCAACCTGGCAGCAGGCCTTGTATGTGAAAAAGTGGGGGTTGTGCCGGTGGAGAAGGAATGGCTGATAAATCAATTTGAAAATTTGAAAATGAGATAATTTGAAAATTAAGCCTGGAGCTTCGTTCACAGATAAAAGAAATTACCAAGAATGATAGTAAAAAGATCGTTTATCGGGAGAACCGTGAAGAAGTTCAATTAAAACACAAGGTAAGTATCGCAACAGGCCGCCACTCCGTGGCTTGGTCATTGTTTTAGATGCCTTTTCTACAAACAGGCCGCCACGCTGTGGCTCTTCTGGTTGCAAAGTGCCTTTCATAAAAACGCGGAGCTCCGTAGGTGCGAGCTGCTTGTAGAATTTCAATCATTTAACTATATCCAAGCCACTCAATTTTCAAATTTCAAATTATGAGTCCACTACAAAAAGAATGTTTTTGACATGTGCCACTAAGTCACGAAGTCACTAAGCTTATTATTTATTTCATATTCAATGCATTATAAAAACAATACTTTGTGTCTTTGTGACTTTGTGGCGATAAAAGCACTTTTCGGAGCAGACTCAAATATTAAATTGTAAAATTCAAATTTTCAAATTCTTCTCCCATTTTCAAATTTTCAAATTCTTCTTTTCCAATACAAATAAAATGGAATTCCAGACAATACAAGGATTAATCCGAGTCCTGCCTCGCGTGGATTTGTAAAACAGGTGATAATGACCAGGGCAATACAAAATAAGATGAAAAAAGCGGGTACAACCGGATATCCCCATACCTTATAGGGACGTTTAAGCAAGGGCTCTTTGAACCGCATGATAAATACCCCCAGTGTGGTCGCCCCGTAAAAGAAAAATACAACAAATACAAGCATGTCCGTCAACTGATCAAAGCTACCGGAAAGCACCAATGTACAAGCCCAGCTGGCTTGCAGCCATAGTGCCTTATTGGGAGTATTGAACACGGGGTGGATATCTTCCATGCCTCGGAAAAACAGGCCGTCCCTTGCCATGGCCTGGTAAATCCGGGGCGGCATGATAATGGTACTGTTTGTACAGCCCAGTGTTGTAACAAGGATCAGAACAGAAAGAACAATGGCACCCATATCACCGGCAAAATGACGGACTACACTGACACCGGCGATCTCGTTCTGAGACCTGTAGACCTGGATCATGTCATCGACAGGCAATACAAAAAAGTAGGTGAAATTCACAACCAGGTACACGATGATGATCACCGCCATTCCGCTCATCAGGGCACGCGGAATATTCCTGTTGGGATGGTGTATCTCCCCTCCAAGAAATCCTATGGTATTCCATCCCTCATAGGCCCAGAAGGCGGCCAGCATAGATGCAAAAATTGCTTTGACAAATGTGAATCCGGATAGGGTTTCGGGATTGACCAAAGCGGACCGGGAAAATACATTCTGCAGGCCTCCGCCTCCGAATGCAAGTCCCGCTATCACGATCATCAATAAACCTGCCAAAACCAGCCAGGTGAAGTAACGGCTGAGCCGGGCACCACCTTTCAGGCCCCGGGTGTTCAAAAAAGTAAGGACCAGTATCAGCGCAAGGGTGAGCAGTTTGACAAAGAAATTGTCAAAAGGTTTGAATATTCCGAGCAGTTCGATATTTTCCACAGTTGCGGGCAAATGCGGTAAGGGCAGAACTGCATTGAAGGATTGGGAGAAAACGTATGCTATGGAAGATACTGCAGCGGTTTTGATCACGGCAAAGACGCTCCAGCCATAGAGAAAGGCCATGAAGCGTCCGTATATGCGTTTGAAATAGACATATTCTCCACCGGAATCAGCCAGCATGCCGGCGATTTCTGCATTGCTGAGTGCCCCGAAAAGGGTTACCAGACCGGCCATCAGCCAGCAAAACAGCACCCAGAGGGGAGAACCCAGCTCCGAAGACATCGGGGCCACTTTCTTAAACACCCCGGACCCAATAACGGAACTGATTATCAGAATAACGGCAGAGCCGAGGGTTAGCGTTCTTACCAGTTTACCCTGTCTTTTGACAGTTTCAGTCATTTTATACCACAATTGAATTTGAACCAATGATAGTGAAATCACAGGTAAAATTTTCAGACCATGGTATAATCGAGAAATATATCCTCAGAATATAGAATAATTGTTATTTTTGCCCTCCGTACAATTTTGTGATCCGGTGATTTAATGGCATTCGGGGTGTGGCGCAGTTGGTAGCGCGCTACGTTCGGGACGTAGAGGCCGGAAGTTCGAGTCTTCTCACCCCGACCTTGCCCGCCAAAGCAAAGGTTCTTGCTTTGCGACGGCGGGCTGCCAATAAATTCCGCCTGGCATATCCTATCGTGCTAGTTCTTGGCGGACTGACACTCAGTTTCATTTCCTGGTAATCGAAAATCACCATTGACACGGGCCTATCCCGATATTCTTCATTCGGTGTTTGAAACTACGATAACCTGAAGTCCGTGTAACCAAGACTGGAAGAGAAGAAGGACATACAATGAGTATTGAAGTTTGGGTTTAAACAAACATATTTCTAATCTGTTACGGATACTACTGATTAATAAATCGTAAGAAAGATGAGAAAAGTAATTGTATTGTCGTTTATGAGTCTTGATGGTGTTATACAGGCACCGGGAGGACCGGAAGAAGACCTTTCCGGCGGCTTTAAATATGGCGGCTGGGTTTTCCCCTATTTTGATGAATTTCTGGGAAAGGTTATGGGTGAGCAGATGAGCAGGCAATCTGATTTATTACTGGGCAGAAAGACATTTGAAATATTTGCATCCTACTGGCCTGATCATGAAAAAGAATGGCCTGGCATCAACAAAGTAACCAAGTATGTTGCTTCAAACACACGTTCTTCACATAAATGGAATAATTCAGTCTTCCTGAAAGGAAAAATAGCAGATGAGTTAAGTAAGTTAAAACAACAGGACGGCACTGACCTTCAGGTACATGGAAGCGCTAATTTTATCCAGACCCTTTTGAAACACGATCTGGTAGACGAGCTTTGGCTGAAGATATTTCCAATTACGTTGGGAAACGGTAAACGCCTTTTTGACAAGGGCACCATTCCGGCAAGTTTCAGGTTGATCGAAAGCAAGGTTTCTCCCGGAGGGGTGATTGTTGCTTCGTATGCCAGGGACGGAGCAGTTAAAACAGGATCATTTGTCTGATTCTACAACTACCTGGTAGATTGTCAGGTCAACCTCCTGCTGCACCTGATAATACAGTATGAAATAATTTATCGCCCTCCCATTTTCCTGACTGTGACGAATGTAATCGAAAATTCGTTGGTGTGGACCATTATCTCTCATAATATGGTCATGGAATGATCGTTGCCATTGACCTGGCCTGGTAGATAAGCCGGTGAACTTGTTCAGACCTTCAAATTTTTAATCAGGAAATATGCAACACCCAATCAAAGCATTCGTCATGTAATGTAAGCAATTATTTAAAAGAGTAAACATAGTAAGGGTAAAAGAATTATTCGTATATTTCTATGTATCCTGGTAATGTCTAAATCCACAAGAGACACCTGGTCAATTATAGCAGTTGATTTGGAAAACCAAAATACAACCTCAAAACCATGAAGTTCAACAATATTATTACAGGCATCAGAAACATACGAAGAGGCGGGATTTATTCCGTAATCAACATCGCAGGCATATCCCTTGGGATCGCAGTGGTAACGCTAATTCTACTCTGGGTGGTGGACGAACTGAATTTCGATAAATTTCATGATAACATTGATCGGATATATACTGTTTATGAGCATCAGGTATATTCCGATGGACAGGATTTGTTCACCTATAGCACACCTTTCCCGTTAAGTAAGGAATTGACTAAGAATTATCCCGAAGTGGAGAACAGTACCACTTTTGCTCAAATTTGGAATCAACTGTTCAAATATGGTGATAAAGAATACAAAGAAGGACCCATCTTTTGTGTCGACAGTCAATTTTTAAAAATCTTTTCATTTGAGATTATTGAAGGAGACAGAAACGCCCTGGAATCTCCCGACAAAATGATCATTAATGAAGATATTGCCCGGCTGTTTTTTGGAAAGGAGCCGCCTATAGGTAAGATGCTTAAAATCAACGATACGCTGTCGATTACAGTGGGCGCTGTTATGGCCAACCTGAAAGAAAACTCTACCCTGAACTTCAAAATATTATTGCCAATTGAATTTATGAAACAATTTTCGCCAGATCTGTCCAACTGGGGAAATAACTGGCCGCGAACCTCAGTGCTTATGGCCGAAGGTGCAGATGTCAATAGCTTCGGGACTAAAATAGCAACAATTTGCAAGGATAAAGGACAACAGGAAAGTACAACACTTTATATATTTCCATTTAAAAACGAGCGGCTATACTCTTATTCAGGCAAGAATAACCGCATCCAATATGTATACCAATTCTTAGGAATAGCGCTTATTATCATACTTATTGCCTCCATAAATTTCATAAACCTGGCAACGGCCAAGGCTGAGCATCAACATCGTGAAATCGGTATCAGAAAAGTCCTGGGGGCAGTAAGGAAAGATATTTTCAAACAGTTTATAATTGAAAAAGGATTAATGATCCTGGTCAGTATAATCCTAAGCAGCGTGCTGGTTTTACTGTTTCTTCCCATTTTTAATACGGTTTCTGATAAACATATAACAACCGACCTATTGCAGAACCCAACTATGATCTTTGTTCTTTTAGTGGCAATCACGCTGATAGCATTGATTTCGGTAATTTACCCGGCATTATTTCTATCCTCTTCTGTTCCGGCAAATGCAATTAAAAAGTCAGCATCCCGGCAAACAAACGGAACTGATTTAAAGAGCCTGTTAATTGTAATTCAATTCACATTGTCGGTCATTATGATCTCGGGTTCAATTATTATCTCAAAACAAATCAAGTACATCAACAATTACAATCTGGGTTATAACCAGGCAAACCTGGTTTACCTGTTCCTGGGTGGAGAAGGGAAAAATAAATATGATGCCATCCTGCAGGAGCTTAAACATATATCGGGCGTGGAAAATATCAGTTTGACCAGTAATCTCCCTTTTTATGGTTCCAGCTCATCATGGGGATACGACTGGGAAGGAAAAAATCCGGAAACTAAATTATTGATAAGTGAATTCAAGGTTGACCGGAATTTTTTTGCTACAATGGGTATTGATTTTATCGAGGGTACCACCTTTTCAAACCAGTATGACAGGGTAAAGAAATCAGAAGAAATATCGGCGCCTGAGGTCATTCTAAATAAAGAAGCCATTCGCCGCATGGGAATGGATATTCCTGTCGGTAAGTCTTTTGGGTATGATAAAAAAGGAACAATTAAGGGCATAATAGATGACTTTCATTTTCAACCCTTGTACAAAAGCGTTGAACCTTTACTTTTAACTCCATTGACTTATGTGCCCGACAACATCATTATAAGAATTAATCCTGTCGGCTTTACCCAAACTATTGAGGAAATTAAAAAGACATGGAATAATGTGTTACCGCAATCCATATGTGAAATAGGTTTTTTTGATGAGAGTCTGAAGAGATTGTACCAATCGGAGGTGAAAATATCGGGATTATTCAAATATTTCTCTTTCATTGCGATATTCATTTCCTGTATTGGCTTATTCGGACTTTCCTTATTCATCATTGAACGCCGGACCAAAGAAATTGGCATCCGTAAGGTAAATGGCGCTCGGGTTATTGAGGTATTGGCCATGCTTAACAGGGATTTCCTCAAATGGGTGATCATCTCCTTCGTCATTGCCTGCCCCTTTGCCTGGTATATTATGAAATTATGGTTGCAGAATTTTGCTTATAAGACAGAATTAAGCTGGTGGGTATTTGCAACCGCAGGGTCAATAGCCGTGTTCGTTGCATTGTTAACAGTAAGCGGGCAATCCTGGAAGGCGGCAACGAGGAATCCGTCTGAAGCCCTCCGGGACGAATAACGTGAAGAACAATTCACTTACTTCATTTTTATCTCGAATAGTTCACCGGAGTACTTACCCTCCAGGGTTAATTCAAATCCTTTTGATTTAAGCTCATTCCCGGATAATGAGGTTATTACCTTACCATTTAAAGATATCACATCGTAAGTTAAGTCGGGATCAAGATAATATACAGTTACTTGCCGTTTCATGTCAACGGCGCCATGACGGAATACACCAATAATGCCTCCCTTTTTTGTATCTGTATTGATTCTCTGGAAGCCGTCCCACATCCCTTCTGCAGGCTCTCCGAATCCCGGCAGATCCTGACGAAAGCTCATTATGTTGTATCTTGTTTCCATCTGCTGGAGCCAGTCGGCATAACCACGATATTTCTTAAAGTCGTTTTCCGAAAGGTTCCTGGGGTCACCCAGCATGATTGGTAAGACACCGGCAATCGATTTGACATGCATTTCCCATTCTTTGTCCTGCATTTCCGGATTGCCAATAACCAGTGCTGTTGCAGAAATTGCAGGTGATCGCCACCATGCCATGTTCCGGATCCTGAGACCTGTTTTTTCACCGGCAGCCCCGTCGAAATTTGAGAGCCAGTTGCCTTCAGCATGTTTCAACATGGCATAGTCGATCAACTGCACACCTCCCATGGTTTCAAAAGTACAATCGATGAAAAGATCTGGTTTTGCAGCATGAAGTTCATCAAAGAGCTGCCACACACGCTCAAAATTGGTATAAAGAGATTCATGATGATCCCGATGGCCCGGGTGGGTGGTGGAATAGCAACCTGATTCATTATGATCAAAAGTGTACGCACTTGAAACTATCGCAAAATCGAGCTTCAAATACTCAAGACCATAATCAACAACCAGTTTTAGTAATACACCCTTAATATAATCGTACCATCCTGTACCAAAACAGGCAGTAAATCTGTCCTTATCATTTGCCTCATGCAAGGACGTGGCATTTCCTGATTTGTCAAGCACAAACCACTCCGGGTGTTCTTCATATATTTTACTTGAACGGGCAGCACTTCCAACACTGATCCATAATCCTGGTTTCATGCCCAGCGATTTTATATAATCAAAAACGGGTTTCAGCCCGTTAGGAAATTTTTTCGAATCAATAGCCCAGTCTCCATAACTATCCTGCCAGCCATCGTCAATAATAAACTCCCTCATTCCTGCATCCGCCGCTGCTTTTGCCAGTTCTTTCACAAGGTTTTCATTAATATTCCTGAGGAAAGGTATCCAGGTATTATAGACATAGGTCGGGGGTTCCTTAAGTTCTGAAAGCCTTATCCCCATGTATTTACGCACAAAATCTGGAACTGCGGTATTAAGAAGTTCATCAGGGGTCTTCTGGTTGTTATACACCATAGTGAAAACCTGGGGTGTTTCGAATGAGGCACCTTTTTCAATCCATTTACGGAACGGAAAAAGGCCATTCTTATGGGTTAGGCCCACACAAATGTCCGGTGCTTCCCAGAATACAGATGTCCTTTTAACCACCCCGGGAGCTTCGTTCCCAAGGACAATACCCTGTTCCCAGTTCATGTTGTGTACAATTACCAGGGCATCCTGCTTATTCCCTTCATACGGCCCGATGGAGGGTCGTCGTCCATAATCATGATATATCCAACTGAATGTTGTAGGATAATAATTAACAACCTCGAACTTTTCCACGTCAACAGATTCCAGTTTTATGGGATTATCTGTTAAGTTTTTAATAATCAGACTTTTGCGGATTGCCGGGGAACCAGGATATAAAAGATATTTAATGATTAATTCAACCTTTTTATCCCAACTGACAAGTGTTACATCAGCTCCGTTGCCTTGTCTATTATCAGTGATTGTGTGAATACCTGCCAGGCTCCAATTGCTTTTACCTGAATAGACAACCTCATTCACTTCAAACCGAAAATCGGTATTGTTGTCTAAAAAATATTTAAAATCACCTGAGACTGGTTTGTAGGAGGTGGTTATAAGATTCCCCCCGTCAGATGGAAGCTTGATAATCCGGTGAACCATACCATTGTCAAGGGTTAATTCTGTTTTTGTCCAGGTGGCGAAGGGACCAGCCATCACATAGAAGGGAGCCAGGAGGTAAACTGCCAAAATCAATGAATTCTTGTACATAATAAAAACATTTAATCTTAGGAATTTGTGGCGGCGGGCTGATGAGACCTCACATTGAATCATTGAATATTACTGTTCCTGTTCTCTATATTCAATATCCGGGATACAGCATTATAATCTCTTACATCTACCATTGTCTTTAATGTAGTCAGGGGGATGCCTTCTATTATCACCACTTTAAATGACATGTCGCCAGGTGCCGGGGTATTATTCAGTCCATCTGAAACCTCTTTATAGATAATATCGATGCCTCCGATATAAGCATCAAAGTCCATGTAAATGGCCAAAGCATTATCCACATAAGTATAAGGCAACATGTTAAAACTTATCGGTTCCGTTTCAATTAACCTGTAAAGCAGTAATGCGCCATCGTAATAAATGTCTTCAGTTATCTCAGGTACATCAAGAAATGTAAAATATCCGTCAATATCCCCATCCCATTCGGAAGAGGCAACATCATAAAGGGCAGAATGGGTATAATTAATACCATCCAATCCGTCCAATCCGTCCAGTCCGTCCAAACCGTCCTGTCCGTCAAATCCGCGTGGACCCGCAGGACCTTCGCAACTTATAAGCAATAACATCAGCAATGGGAATGAAAAAATCCGCACTGTTCCGAATAATGTTTGTGGCTTAATTGTTTTCATACGCTAATAATTTGAATTTAATATATAGTAACCAATAATCATACCAGCATTAATTAACAACCCGATCGGTATCAGAATCCAAATATTCCCGAAATGTCACCTTGTCCTGTGAGTCCTTGCCAGTCTCTGCCCCGTGGTTCAGAACTCCGAAATCAATGAGAACCATTTGCCGGCCGATGATCCCCATACCTCCTTATAAGTAGCCGTATTGAACTGAGGCCAGTAGGGTGTATCTTCATTGAAACGGGACTGCATTCCGACCGGTATCTCTCCCACTGTTTCACCCGGTAACGCCGTGTATTGCTGTGCATAATTGCTCCCTTCACCCCAGATCAATGACTGGCCAAACGGATTTTTTCCGACAATCCAGAACAATTGTTGTTCTGCTATATCGATCAGTTCCCTGTCGTCCAGGAATTTTCCGCATAATGCGGCTGCCTTGCCTGTTGCAAGGTGAACGGCTGCATTTCCTTTGAATGAGAACCAGACCGGGAAAACTCGCAAATAATGTTCGTCATCCAGTCTGAATCCGTTCTCAATCTGTTCTTTAAAGTCTTTTGTCACATCCTTCCGTATCCCTACCTGCACAATATAAAAATTAACTGAATCCTTTATTTCATCTTTATGGTAAACACCGCTCGGTATCATTCCATACGGCTGTACATACTTTATAATGTTTTTAAGGTATTCACCGAAGATCTTAACGGAGTTTTCCCATGCTGCATAATCCGGATGGTTTGGTTGTGTTTCGCACAGTAATGTCAATGCCTGCATATAAACCTGGTCACGTGATTGATGGGTATAGTGCACTATGGATTTTTTAGCCAGGTCGCGGTAAAAGAATCCCCTCGTCCTGAACTTATCATTAAGGGGTTCATTGCGCTGACACTGCAGGACATATTTAATAAATTCTGCCGCTTTGCCGGCATAATATTTTTCATTTGTTAATTTATAAAGCATGCTGGCTGACCAGGATACGGTCGCCATATACTGGCTTTGGGAGGCCATATAGGCATGACCATGGCCTTTGGATATTTTTTCATTATATCCCAGTTCTTCGAACCGTTTAATGGCAAAATTAAAATCCTCCCTGGCCACGCTGCAGAAATGTTCCTTAAGCATAACATCATCCTCTATGGATAGCGAAGCATATGCTTCAATGCCCGAAAGCAGGAAGTTCTCAAAACCACCGTTATGGATTGTCACCCTGCGTCTTCCTGAATCATCCACCGTTCCAATAAAACCATCTGTCCATAAATTGGTACCCCATGTTTGCATACGGTAGCCATCCCCCAGGCGTGTTCTGAGGATAAAATCAAGTCCCCATTTGGCCTCTTCCATAAGTCTCAGATGCAGATCGGTATTATTCTTTTCCTTTGCCGTGTTTGCCATTTCCAGCATTGAAAATGCAATTTCACCTGTTTGAAGGGTTTGCTGGGACATATCTGCAGCATCGTGCCAACCGCCATTAACTGTAAAAGTTTTTCCATTGTGTTCACCGTTAAGGTCCGTATGGCATGCACCATGCTTTCCGGGTACCGGGTAGCCGCAACGTTCGCAAAACATGAAATTGAGAACGCGCCAGGCTGAATTCTCCCATATATTTCGATCAATATAAAATGGCTTGGTGGTAACACTTCCAACCCGTATCTGGTATTGTCCTTCGCGTTGAAAACCGGTAAAATCTATCGTTTCAAAATCACCGATATCCGTTTTCCCGGGCTCGATTTTCCCCGCATAAACAACCTGGGAGGTGCTATAATCCACCAGTTGAAACTTCCCATTGTTATTGTCCACCCGCACAATTGCAGATTTTTCACTTTCAGCCCGATATCCCGTTGTTGAATAGATGATCCGGTTGCCAGCAGGATTCCACCCGCTAACTATTTCCGGATCCTCAATAACCTGAAGCTCCACGGCATCGATATCAAACTTTAAAGAATCACCCATGGCGCTTTCCTTTCCAAATACTTCAATGGCAAAAGATATTTTGGTGACCTTATCCCTTGCCAATTCTGACATTTCAACAAAACATTCATTCCACCTTCCGTTTACCAGGTTTATTTCATGATAACCTTCCCTGCCGTATTGATCAGGTACTTTGATCTTTCCGTCGTTTTCCACATACAGGTTTAGATAAATGCTCCGAGCGCCTTTGCAATCAGGATAAATGTTGAACCGAATCCGGTTGTATTTCTCCCAGTTTTTTCCTCCGACCTCATAGGTGGCCATTGAGGTTCCCCTGCCTAATCCCCAGCCAAGAAATTCATTGACAACCGAAGGGGCAAAAAGCCTCAGGCTCTGCTTTCCGGATATACTCCTTTCCGGGGTTTGTGACATGCCTCCAATCCCGGTATGCGACCATTTTGCCATATCCTCCATATCGCAAAGCATATCGGAGATCAGTACTTTTTTGGTTAGCCCGTATGTTTCAAATGAATTGTTGTAATCCAGGGGTAATGGACTGTGAACATATCCGGTACTACGAATATCTGATTTCAATTTCTCATCAGTCTGTGATAACAAAAAACCATAACCACAGGAAAGGAACAAGGCGATGAGCGGTAGTTTTTTCATGTTATTGGACAGATTAATTTAATTGTGTGCTGAATTTTCCCTTGTTTTGGACAGGGTAGTGTATCAAATTTAAATTATATTTTTTTGTTTAAGAAGATTTACTCCCGATGTTTTCCTCAGTGAAGATACTTTCTCAACCAATTGGCCGATCGGGTCACAGCATATACACATCCATGCCAATTCTGTCCGAAGGACCCCGTCTCCGGTTGTCGGCATTCTCCGTCCGCATTTAGAAAGGGTACCCGATAGCAATGTTTAAAATCAGATTATCTCTTCTCCATGAGGAATTCCCTAAGTCAATTTGATTACCGACCCATCGGTGATTTTTTTCCAGCCATGGCTTTCGCAAGGGAATTGCCAAATCGAAACGTAATATAATGAAGGAAACATCTATTCTCACTCCGAAACCTGCTCCTATGGCCATCTCATTAATAAATCCCGGAAATGAAAATACGCTTTCGTTACTGGAAGCAGTTGATTTTAATAACCATACATTCCCTGCATCAGCAAATAAAGCGCCTTTCAAAAAACCGGTCATGGCAAAGCGGTACTCGGCATTCAATTCAATTTTAAACTCTCCCCCCAATTGCAGAAAGCTTTGATTATCTATATTCTGTTGAATTGTACCCGGGCCAACAGAATGGATATGAAATGCACGGATACTGTTTGGCCCTCCACTAAAGAATTGTTTTGTATAAGGTAAAATTTCAGCATTTCCAAAAGGCTTTGCTATTCCTGTGAAAACCCTCAATGCTAACTTATTTTTATCCCTGAAGTTGTAATAAGCACGGCCATCCAAACTTAATTTCACATATTGTGAATATACAGAACCTGCTATTACCGCCGGAATATCCGATGATATTCTTTTCCCGGTTATTGACTTTGCCAGGGAAAAAGTATTCCCCGCCGCCTCTGCAGACAATTGAAAAAAGTGTTGTCTCTTTTTTTCCGCTATAACCTGTTCATTGTAAGTAAACAGGTAAGTGCCTCCTGAAATAAACTGCTCTTCATAACTCTTTCGAAGCACAGGATTGGCAGCCAATAACTCGTTGAATGCGGCGGACTTATTTCTCAAAGAAGTATTACTTACACTGATAGGGTACAATTCATGTTCCTTTCTGATATTTTCTTTCCACTTAAATCCATATTTGAAATGGAATGAACGTAAATCAAAAAAATCGACTTTTTTTAAGTAGTTAAAAGAAAAGGAAAACAGCGTTTTTGGTATGTACATGCTTCCCGTACTTATTCTAAAAGGGACCAGAAACCGGGGAAAATATAACTCAATTTCCGGATTCAGCGAATAGGAATATAAGCTTCTGGCATTCCTATGCAATTGTACCTCGTACGATCCGGCCAAATTAAGATTAAGGGCTTCAGCTCCGTTAAATGTATTTCTGTTTAATAAACTTAAGTTCAGTCGCGGGCCCGTGTAATTATTTGATTTTGAAACAAGGTCCATTTCAGCTCTGAATGAACGTTTTGTCATTGGTGTCATTAAAATGGTTGCATCTAGAAATCCGCCGGCTGAAGTATCGCTTTCAGAAAATTTAATTCGGACAAATTTGAAATTACCCATTGACATCAACCGGTTAAGCGTGATCTCATGGTCTTTTCTTGAATAAATTTTATTTTTTTCCAGATGTACTGATTTTGAAATGACTTCCGGCCTGATCCTCATTGTTGACTTATTTCCCAGAAATGCAATATTCTGATATATCAGGGTATCCTTACTCAGGTCTGAGGCCGAATCATTTAATGAATAATTCTGGTCAATATAAATATGGTTAATTCGATATATTGTCAGTGCATTTTTCGGAATACTGTCCTTTAAGGTGAGCCTTAATGCAATTGTATGGTCAGCTTCCGAAGTATCTGCTTTATAAAGCAAATAATCGGGATTGAAATGGAAATATCCGTTATTTTTCAGTAAGAGGTCGATCCGGTTCCTTTCATTTTTTAGTTTGATGAGATTATACACATCCCCGGGCTTAACCAACGATTTTCGTTTTCCGGTGACGATTTTATTTCTTATGCTGTCATCTGAGACAAAATTGCCCAACTCCCCGACAATATAGGGTGCCTGGATATGACTTGTATAAATTAATTTGGAGGTACGTTTCTTTTCGGCACTTTCGAATTCGGTATAACTATTGAAATAGCCAATATTAAAAAGTTGGGCATCAATGATTGCGGAAGTGACTCCGGGATCAACATTGCTCATTAAAACAGGCGCTTCACCGGTTTTTCTAAGCCACTTTTTAAATTTGCCTTTTGGATTTTCCCCGGCTTCCATATACCTCCATAATTTAGGGCGTAACCCAATAAAGCTCTTATTAGGGATTGGTCGTACAGCATTTTTGGCTACCGTTTTAACAGATCTTTTATTTCTTATTTTGTCCGGCGATGTGATTTTAATTTCTGCCCCGGTATAGAGCTTTTCTCCGGGCGGCAAATGTCTTGTGCCGCTGCAGGATGCTATAAGCAAACAAATTGCGATCAGTAGCAGTAGATATCTGGATTTACCTGATCCAGGCATTATCATATGTTTTCGATAGATCGGATTTATTTTTTGGTTTTTTGAAGAAATTTTTCCATTTATTGAAGTCACGTACATATAAAATACCGGCACCGGTTTCAATCAACTGACCTTCGATAGCCCCCTCATACTGATTATGTCTGAAACCTTTCAGACGGTAACGGCCATCTTTCGTTATTTTATATTCCAGGGTGAAATCGCTTGTTAAATCGCCAGCTGAATTTTGTTTGGCTTTCTCTCCTTCTACATCTACCGTACCTCCGACCTGAACTGTTAACCGGTCATTAAAAAATTGCTTTTTCACGCCAATATCCACTTGAGTCCGGCCTTCTGCTTGTCCGGTCTGATAATCGTCATATGATTGAATACCAATATCAAGGTCCATTCCGGGTATGACTTTTGAGCTCAACCGGTTTAATTGTGCAGATAATAATTTGCTCACCGTGGACCGGACAGCCATGGATGTCCCGCCTGATTCTGTTTGAAAAGGATTTTCCTGGACAAATCTGCCTAATACCAGTAAGGCAAATACTTGCTTGTTCAATGCTGACGGATCTTCACCCAGCATGTTCAGCTTTGCATTAACAGCCCCGCCAAAAATCCCTTTATCACCGGGTTGCAGTTGTATTTCAAAGTCAATTTCGGGTTTCATAATAGCTCCCCTCAGCTTTAATAAAACCACAAACGGGTACTGCTGTTTGTACGCGTTTTTGTCTGTTTCGCTTACACCCGACATCTGGTCAGCAACAAGGTCAATGGGTGAAGCACGAACTGAATAGGTTGCATTGATTGAAACATCCGCATCCATCGGATCGCCATTCCATGTGATCCTGCTTCCGGGTTCAATATCGAATTTTCTTTTTACTAATGATTCCAGGGAAACAAGGTAGCTACCTTCATTTAAATTATAATTCCCGGTAAGACTCATTTTGCCGCTTCGGTCGATACCAAAACTTAAGGCAGCATCTCCCCTGACTACCAGTGAATCAGTAGTAGAGGGATCCAATAGTAAGCGGAGCGTGGCCTGTTCATCAATCTCAACAACCGAAGATATATCTAGTTTTGTGAAGTTCGATCTTAATTCTTTTCCTGTATCGTCCCTGTCCAATATCGGGTTAGATGACATATCAAATTCTAAAACACCTTCTCCCTTGTCGGTTGTAAGCTTTTTTCCGGGAACTGCAAAGGTAAAATTTGAACCTTCCTTGACTTTTAATTTAGCTGTAATGACCGGAAGGTTAACAGGACCTTTTACATCGATCTTGCTGTCAATGATCATCCTGCCAAACAATTCCTTATTGTCCCCGGCAGTGGTATTGAGTAATAAAAAATCCTGCGTATTCACACTGATTGCAAAAACAAAGTTTTTAAACTTATCCATTTGAACGGTCCCGTCAATAACTGCAGGATGTTGATGGGCATCTAACACGGTAAATGAATTAAAATATAACCCGTCCCTTTTCAATTGCACGGTTTCATGTTCCAATTGCAATGGGATATTTAATACCGAAGGTGTAAACAAGACATTGTTAAATGTCAACCGGCCTGTTATCAGAGGTTCGGTAGTTTTTCCTTCAATTATAAAATCCCCGGCAAGACTGCCTGATGCATCTGTAATTGATCCCATGGAAACAGCCTGCAGGGTTTTCAGTGTAAGTGCCCGGATCTCAGTTTTTACATTCAGAGAATTATTGCCGGCGTTAGTGATTATAAAACCCTTCACTGAAAGATTGTTTTCCGCGCCTGACAAAGCAGCATCAAAATCGAATTTTCCGGTAGCAGAATTCTCTGCTTTTAATGTGAAATTACCAACGGGCACTTCATGCACCAACAACTTGCTTATTTCAGCATCCGCGATTAAGCCATACGTGCTGTTCACTCTTTTAAGCAATAGTTTTGCGTTGACATTTCCTTTGACCAGGCCTGTGTCTTTTTCTATAATACCGGAAATTTCATCCAGATTGAAATTTCTGATCGTAATTTCTATATCATCTTGGAATTGTCCATTTACAGAGTTGACCCGAACCTGACTTTGCCCTTTATTCAAGAACAGGTGATGGATTAAAAATCCCTGTTTGCCGAATTCAATATAATTATCGGCGGCCATATCCCAGCGGGTATTCATCAGATAGAAATCCTCAGGATCAATTGTGAGCTTATAGCTGGAAGCATCTCTGGTAATCTGTGAACGGATTAAAAGTTTTTTGTTTTGCTTATCATCCTTTGAAGAAATGTTTGCTGTAATACTGTTATCCGCAAATTTTCCTTCAACCAATAGATTATCCAATTTTATCTGTGAGTTTGAGATATAGCTGCCGGAAATATTATAATTCAAGGCATTCCTGTCCGAATTCACATCTACTTTAAGATCTTTAATATTCATGGTCCCATATTCTGCTTTCCTGATTGTCGCTTTTATCTGCAGATCATTTTTCCGGCCATCAAATTTTCCTTTAATTATTCCCGGCTCGAATTCTTTTAACTGCGGAAAAAAAACTTCACTGAGTATAGGATGGTTATGAAACTCTATCTCAAAATCAAAATCCTGAAGCCCGGAAGTGTTCTCCGCCCGGGTTGAGCCGGGACCTGAAAATGAAAAATAATTATCAATGAATTTACCCAGTACCTTTGGAAGCTCAGCAGGTGATGATGTTCCATTATACTTTATACTAATCAATGAACTGCTGACATTTAATTCACTTTTGCCAGGTTCATTTATTGAAGCAATTATAAAGGAATCGAGCCTGTATTTTTTTTCTTCATGGGCAATAATAATGTTGGATACAGCAGCCGTACCATTTATTGCAGTTGCTGACCTGCCTTTCAATTCCGATTCCGCAATTAAACCAACCCTGATATTTTCCCTTGTGAGATGGAGTTTTTGAAGATCGGCGCCTTTAAGGTTTAAACGCAATTTATATTGTTCCTGATTGGGTTTTAAATTTACGTGTCCTTCTATATCAAATGCTGCATTTTTGTCATCGAGGTTTACTTTTCCTTCGAATTCCTGACCAGTAACAGTTCCAACTATGTTAAGATTGTGATATGTATATTCATTTGCAGTGAGAGTTGATATTTCGGCCTTAATTTTAGCTTTAATGTTTTGTTTATCCAGGCCATGCCCATTTGTTTCGGCAAGAAAGGATACGGGACCGAAGAGAACGCTTTTTTTTAACAGCCTGCCAAGATCAAAATCAGTGACCTTTATTTTGCCATTGAAATTTTTATTCTGATCAAGGTGCGCAAAAATATGCGCAGAGCCATAGCTGCTGTTCATATTTATTGTCGATTCAAAGGAGCTTAGTTTTCCCTTTAAAGCAATCTGAAGGTGTAAATTTTTAGGAAGTTCAATGCTCTTAGGGATCAGCGTGTCGGCCATCCTCGAAATATCTTCTTTCCCCGATTGAATAGTAAGATTTGGAAAACTAAAATATGCAGTTTGAACAGATGGCAGTCCACTGACAATAAAATCGGTTTTTAAAATGGTTCGATCACCTGTCTTTATCACCATATTTTTTCCGGAAAGATTTTTCACAGGTCCCGTTATATTTCCGGTTAACTCTGTAATATTCTTTTCGTTCTTAAAAAATGGCAGTTTAGTGAGCCGGGAATTAAAATAAAGGATGTCGGCATTTGAGATGACCACATTTTTTAAATCTGCATTCAGGACTATGTATTGGATGGAATCCACGAAAGAACCTAATGAGGGATACCGGACTTTTAAATCAGCCTCAATGTTGGAACGGAAGGTTTTAATCTTAAGCATTTTTGCCGTTATGGAGTGTTGATCCATACTGAAATCGGTTTCAAAATTTGTTATTGAAAAATTATTCTGATCAACCGCATTGAATTTTTTAATAGAGACTTTGCTTTTAACAGTCGAATAAAAAAAACCAGTAGCTGCAAGCGTTACATGGTTATAATCAAGGTGAGCTGCATCAAACTTATTTTTAAATTCAGGTTTATTTACTAATGAATAAGCCAAAGAATTATCATTCAGGTCAAGGTTCTGCACCGAAATTTTCCAATCGTTTTTTCCGGTTGTATTTGTCTTGGCGATTTTAGAATCGGCTGGTAATTCATTTTTATTTGTATTGTACCGGATTGAGCTCTTTGATAGAGAAAAATTTTGAGATGTAACAAGTTGCTTTTGCATATCAACTGTTGTCTTTATTAATACCAACCTGTGAAAAAAAGCTATGACAGAGTTTTTAGCTGTTGAATCGTCATATCTTAAATTTGCATTTTTAATCTGAAACTTATTTACAGATATTGCCGGCAATACACCATCCTGATCTTTCACTTGTTTTACTCCAGGTTTTATAAGAACAATAGCATTAAGGCTTTCAATCAACAATTCCTTCACAATATAATTTGACTGAGCCATGTCAGTTTTGTCGATATCTATTTTTAGATCGGCAAAGGATGTGGCTGCGTACGTTCCTCCGTATGCATCATCATAATTCAACCGAATATTCTTCAGTTTGATACGAGTTATACCAAAAGTCCAGTTTGATTTTTTTTTAACCTTATCTGCTTTAGGCCCGGTATTTTCACCAAATGAATTTCGAAGGAAATTATAATTAAACAGGGAATCGCTTTTGATTCGGCTTACCTTGAGTTTTGCGTTATCCAGGATAAAGGAATTTACATGTATCTCACGGGTGAGCAAGTCCTTAATACCCAGGTTAATTTTCACTTTCCCTGCATACAACAAAGTGTCTTGTTGTCTATCTTCCAGATAAATGCCTTCAACAACCCATGATTTGGGAAAAAAGATATTGATCTTTTCTATGCTGACCTTTGTATGGGTTTCTCTACTGATAACTGAAGCGGTGTAATGTCCTAATTTTGTTTGAACTGCGGGAATTTGAAATAATAATGTTATCAGGATCATAACAAGTAAAAAACTTAAAACTATCCATCTGAATACTTTTAAGGTTTTATTAAAAATTGAAACTGCTTTATTCATCTCAGTGAATCTCAGGATCAATACTCACACAGGTTCACGCACAGTGGTTTTGTAAAGGTCTGCACCTCTTTTCGGAATATTGTTGCGTAACTATGGGAAACATTTACATCATTCACACCCTAAATCGGGGGTTTCAGGGAGTCACCTGTCATTCGTTACTCACCGCCGCCAGGGCTTCCTTTGCCTGCTTCATAAACGCAGTGACTTTGGGGAAAGGATCTCCTTCGCCCAGGGTTTCCAGGGGCAGATACCCTCGGTAAGCCGATTCTCTGATTATTTTGAAAAGACGGATCAGATCCACCTTTTCTGGTTTCCGGTTTACATATACTTCTTCTTTGATTTGCCAGTTCACGGCATGATTGGCCGTCCTGGCAATTTCCGTATAAGGATCTCCCTGCCGGAAACTTCCTGAATCCAGTATAAGTCCAAACCAGGGTGAATTTACCCGGTCAAGGATTTTTATAGCCTGCTCTGCGGATTTTACGAAATCATCGTGATTTTGCATTGCCACAATAACACCCCGTGATTTTCCATAATCCACGCATTCAAGGATATCATTTATGATCCGGTCAGCAGCCTGATCCCAGGTGTTACCGGCTAAGTCCTGGTTTCCTGCAAATATCCTGATCACAGGCGCTCCCAGTTTCATGGCAACGTCAATCCAGTTCCTGACCAGCATTTTTTCCTCTTTTCTCCGGTTTTCATCCTTATGGGTAAAATCATTCCTTACACCCGTACCGCTGATTTCGATCCCCTTTGACTGGGCTTTTCTTTTTACCTCATAGATATATTCATCGGAAGGTACTTCCGGATAACCTTTAAAGTAATATGCCGTGATATCAACCGCGAAAAATCCCTGGTCTGCACAAAAGTCAATCAGTTCATCCAGACTCATATCCCCATCCAGGAGGGGCTTGTTAAAAGAGAATGCATTCAAGCTGATTTTCAGGCGATTGCTGCAATTGTACCGGTTTCCCGGAAGATCTTTGTAAGAAGGTTTTAAGCCCATGGCCGGAATAAGCGGCAAGGCAGCGACACTTTGCATAAAATTCCTGCGTTTCATAAGAGAAGGGTGGTTTTAGACAAAGATACCGAGTATAACCTAATTTATTAATTTAGTACACGAATTAAAGATGAAAAAATGGATCAGCTGGCAATGAAAGATACCCTGATTAATGCCCTGGAACAGGCGGGACAGATACAAAAGAACAGCTTCAGGAAGTCGCTTACAGTATCCCGTAAGGAATCTATAAGCAGTGTTGTTACGCAAACGGACCTGGCCAGTGAAAAGGCCATTTTTGATATCATCCGGAACTCATTTCCAGGACATAACCTGCTCGGTGAAGAGACAGGATTGATCCATAACGGTTCAAACCTCACCTGGGTGGTGGATCCACTTGATGGAACCTCTAACTTTGCGGCCGGAATACCCTGGTTTGGAATTCTGATTGCCGTACTGGAAAATAATATTCCGGTTATGGCCGGTTCTCTCATCCCGCTGGAAAATTCACTTTGCTATGCCGCTGTCTCTGAAGGTACCTGGATAAACAGAGAAAGAATTTATATGGCGGATTCAAACGTGGGATCCTCCCTTATGGCCTTTTCAATGGATTATACCGAAGATGAGAAATTGATGACAATGGGCATGGCTTTTTACAGGCATCTTCTGATGAATGCCAGAAATGTGCGGACTACCAATTCCCTAGTGGATTTTCAATATGTGGTGGAAGGAAAATTAGGAGGATGCATTAACCTGTTTACAAAAATCTGGGATATTGCTGCACCATTTCTTTTTCTGAAGGAAGCGGGAGGGGTATTGACAGGATTGGATGGAAAGGACGTCGAATTCAGCTTAAGTGAAAACGGGATATCAAAAACCTATCCTGTAGTGGCAGGCTCTCCGGGTGTCATCCGGCAACTGATGCCTATGTTGTCCCGAAATGCATAATGATTTTTTTTTTACCAGGGCTAAAACCGAACAATACCAATTCCTTGATTGTTTTGCATCCTGTAAATGCAAATAAAATTTTGCATTCACTTCTTTTCCTATCTTTTTCTAAATACAAATTAATATAACGGACATGAAAATTCCTACTGAACCTATAGGCAGTATTCCACGGTCGGCAGAGCTGATCGAAGCAATGACCTCACAACCCAATTCGGACTACTTTAAAAAATTGCTGGCCAGGGAAACTGAATTGACTGTCAGGGAATTTGAGGAAACCGGTTCACCGGTTATCTCTGACGGAGAGCAGTCGAAGTCGAGTTTTGTAACCTACCCATTGCAAGGCTTATCCAACATTTCAAACGGAGGGATGAAGATCGAATTTGCTGACGGGCATTCGCGGCAACTTCCCCTGTTAACGGAAGGACCTTTCCGTTATGGAAATTATGCCGTTCAATATCTTACCATGGCGCAGAAATTTGCAAAAGTTCCGGTTAAACAGGCTGTAATTTCAGCATCAGCGCTTAGTCTGATATATCCCCCGGCCGGGATAAAAGGATATTCCCAATCTGAATTCATTGAAGATCTGATAAATGAATGCGAAAAGGATATCCGGCAATGTCTGGAACAAAATGCCTTTAAGGTCCAGATGGATTTTACCGAAGGCAGGCTGTCCCTGAAGCTTGATCCTTCCGGTGGTGTATTAAGACAATTTATTGCCCTGAATAACAGGGTGTTTGACCGCTTTTCAGGTGCTGAGCAGAAAAAACTTGGAATTCACGTCTGCCCGGGCGGGGACATTGATTCCACCCACAGCGCCGACGTGGACTA
>Ga0105092_10000067_pt1 | contig 46598 bp, 38 predicted proteins | sample PPLLak2March2015_FD_87021 | JGI IMG/M metagenome (GOLD analysis project Ga0105092, IMG submission 87021) | Freshwater sediment microbial communities from Prairie Pothole Lake near Jamestown, North Dakota, USA - PPLs Lake P7 Core (1) Depth... | ecosystem: Environmental > Aquatic > Freshwater >... | reverse complement strand
TCATAGAATATCCTGTTTAGTTCATCGTAAACTTTAGAGAACTCGTCATCTACTTTTATTTCTGATATCTTTGCAATAACTTTATTAACCAGGACTTTATGATTGAATATATCCGGGAATTCAATTTCGAAATTCTTAATGAACTTGTTTATTTTACTCTCAACTATGCTAACTGATGTTCTGGGATAAATAACAGGCATTGTAATATCGTAATGTTCATAAGCCGGTTTTAACTGTGCAAAATATGATACTTCGGAAGGTCCTCCAACATATGCGATAGTTGGAAGCAGGTAATCCTGGCATAAAGGACGCATCACAACATTAGGACTGAAATTCTCGGGGCACTCGAACAATATATTAAGCAGCTCTTCCTGTTCAAACCTTTTCTTGGAGTTCTTTAAAGCAAACCTGTTATTATCTCTGGGCTCAATCAACAGGCGGTTCCCGTTATGGATGTAGAACAGGTTTATAACTTTCGGCTTTACCTGAAGGTCGTAATGTTTTTCAAGCTCTGCTGATATATTGATAATAGCTTCACACATTTTCGGAGCTGTATTTAGCTCCTTCTCGAACACAGGTGTCAGAAGCTTTTTAATTTCAGCATCACCCGGGTCAACAAAAACAAGCCCGTGGTCTTTGAATATCCAGTTCATGAACTGTGCAAATGCAGTCTTGTAATCGCTGCCTTCCTTATAAAATGAATTAACTTTTTCAAGCAGCTTTTCTTTATATTCTGTATCCATCAGCACATTTTTAAGCTGTTCATTTATCCCGTTAATCTTTTCATCGAACTTAATGCTGCCGACCGGCTTTGTGTTTTTCTTAATCTCATCTTCATCCTCATCATCATGTTTTTCACCATCGAAGCCGACTCTCACAAGCTCATTCATATTGTTGATGGCAAATATATGGTTGGCTTCTTCAAGGTCATGGTCTTCGCTTTCAAGCCAGAAGACAGGAACAAAATTGAACTGCGGGAATTTGGACTTTAAGTCCTGTGCTAATTTAACAGCAGTGACAGTTTTTAATATAGTGTATAAAGCACCCGTATAAAGTGAAACCTGCTGCCCTGTAACTACAGCAAAAGTATTTTCATCAGACAGCAATTCGATATTTGAAGCGGTTATTTCATTAGCTCCGAAAGTCATATTCGTCCGCTTAAGTATATCTGTCAGTGTGTTCTTATCGAAGTAACGGTTGGCATTATAGTTATGAAGCTTGCTGTCAATTACTTTAAAAATTTCTTCTTTCTCTTTATAATCGGCATAGAAGAATCTTTTTACCGTTTTGAATTTTCCTTCATCTAAGGAGACATAATCTAAAAACAAGTTGGAAAAATCCGGAAGCTTTTTGAAATCGACTGTAAACATTCTTTATTCTTTCTTCCCCGGCTTGGTATCTTTCTTAGATTCTTTTTTTGTAGTCTCTTTTTTAGAAGAATCATCAGAAGTTTTATTAGCCGGAGTATCTTTATGGCTGCTTTTTTTATTTTTATAATCGGTTAAGTAGAAACCGCTTCCCTTAAAAATAAATCCCGAGCCGGCACCTATTAATCTTTTTAAAGTGTCATGCCCGCACTTAGGACATGTAATTAATGACTCTTCTTTCATGGTCTGCATCTCTTCAAACAGGTGTCCGCAGTTCTCGCACAGGTATTCGTAAATTGGCATTTAATGTACTTGGTTTAATATTTTATTTAGCAAAATTGAATTCTTTCAGTATATAATATTTAGAGCCTTTGGAATCCATAACACTTTTCATAATTTGAAAACCGTTCAGCGTTACATCAAACGGTTCAAACTCAAGGCTGAAGTCTGAATGTATTGAAGCCCTTTTTTCTCTTTTGAACCTGCCAAGTGTTATATGTGCAATAAACCTTTTATCCGGAGCAAATCCTCTTGGAATAGTAACATTATCAATTTCTTTAATGAGATGTTCCGAGTTATTCCCGGTTTCATTTAATCCAATAAATACAACATTTGGCTTTCTCGAATTCGGGAAAAAACCGATTCCCTGCGATTTGAAACGGATTTCTTTGAAATTCCATTGCAAACCCGATAAATCATTGATAAAATCATCAATAACAGGTTTTTCCACATCACCCAGAAACCTTAAAGTGAGATGAAACTTTTCCGGATTCTCCCACTTAATTGCATGATTATGTAGTTTCTCCTGCAACTCTTTTTGTATTACTGAGATTTTATCTTTTGTGGAATTATCGAAATTAAGTGCAAAAAAAGCTCTTATTTTTTCCAAAGTCCAACAAAGTTATTTATAAATTTGAAGAAATACAAAGAAGTAAATTAGTTCATAAGGTTCATAAGGTTCATAAAGTTCATAAGGTTTATAAGGTTCATATGTCAGTAAAACTTAATAAACTTAAAGAACTCTATAAACTTAATTAACTTAACTATGGTTATTAATATATAATTATTCTATATTTGCAATTAAAAATTTATTATTATGGATACCACACAGAAGGAATTAGAAAGCCAACTATCGGTAACAACGAATATTGAAGATTTTCTTCCTATAAAAGGATGGGACCACATTGAGTTTTATGTGGGTAATGCAAAGCAATCAGCAATATTTTACCAGTATGCATTGGGATTTAAGCTGAGGGCTTATTCAGGGCTTGAAACAGGAAACAGGGAAAAAGCATCTTACCTGCTTGAACAGGGTAAAATAAGATTTGTTTTAACTTCACCGCTCCATCCGGATAAATTTATATCCGAACATATTAAAACACATGGAGACGGAGTAAGGGATATTGCACTGGAAGTCCCTGATGCTGTTAAGGCATATGAAGAAACAATAAAACGAGGTGCTGTTAGTGTTATGGAACCTACTGAACTGAAAGATGATAATGGGGTTGTAATCAAATCAGCAATTAAAACCTATGGTGATACTATCCATTCTTTTATAGACAGGAAAAATTATAAAGGAATATTCCTGCCCGGTTTTATTGATGCAGGAGATAAAGTCATTGAAGGCATTACAGATGTTGGGCTCCGTTCGGTTGACCACATTGTCGGAAATGTTGAGCTTGGCAAAATGAATGAGTGGGTTAAGTTCTATGCGCAAACAATGGGATTCAACCAGCTAATTTCATTTGATGATAAAGATATATCAACGGATTACACTGCATTGATGAGCAAGGTAATGCAAAACGGCAACGGCAAAATAAAATTCCCGCTGAATGAACCGGCACCGGGAAAAAAGAAATCGCAGATTGAAGAATACCTCGAGTTCTATCACGGGCCCGGAGCACAGCATATTGCAATGAGTACAACAAATATTATTAAAACAGTTGGCGAGCTTCAGAAACGCGGAGTGCAGTTCTTAAGAGTGCCTAATACTTATTATGAGGAGCTTCAGGATAGAGTTGGTAAAATAGATGAAGATGTTTCAGTGCTCGGTAATCTTGGAATATTGGTTGACAGGGATGAAGACGGCTATCTTCTCCAGATATTTTCAAAACCTGTAGAAGACCGACCGACATTGTTCTTCGAAATAATTCAGCGTAAAGGTGCTAAAAGCTTCGGAAAAGGAAACTTCAAAGCATTGTTTGAAGCAATTGAAAGAGAGCAGGAGCTGAGAGGAACACTTTAATGGCGAATTATGGATTGTGAATTTCGAATTGAAAGTAGTTCATAAGGTTTGTAAGGTTCATAAGGTTCATAAGGTTCATAAGGTTCATAAGGTTCATAAGGTTCATAAGGTTCATAAGGTTTATAAAGTTCATAAGGTTTGTAATGTTGAAACTAATTGGGAGCTCAAACATTAGATGATTCGAAGATTTAGAATTTACAAACTTTACAAACTTTACAAAACAAACTATTGTACATTGTTAATTGTTAAATTGATTAATTGAAATAAATTATGCCGTTTTATCATAGACTAGGTCTGGTACCGCAAAAAAGGCATGTTCAGTTCAAACAGCCGGACGGCTCTTTATATAAAGAGCAGGTTATAGGTACGAAAGGATTTTCAGGAATTTCTTCTATCCTTTATCACATAAATCCGCCCACACAGGTGAAAGAAGTTAAAGGGATGGATAAAATTGATTTGAAAGAATGGAGCGAGAAAAAGCTGCGTCATTTCCATTTCAAAACACTTGAAGCAGAACCTGAAGGTGATTATATCTCAGGCAGAAAAGTGCTGATGTTCAATAGCGACGTTTCGCTTGCAATCAGCAATCCTGCTGAGGGGATGAATTATTTTTACAAAAACGGGGAAGGTGATGAGCTTGTATTTGTTCATGAAGGAAAAGGTGTATTGGAAACAAACTACGGAATACTGGAATACCGCGATGGAGATTATATAATTATTCCAAGAGGCATTATTCACAGGTTTAATTTGAAATCAAATAAGTCGAAATTTCTTGTAATTGAATCTGCAAGTCTTATAGAAATACCTCACAGGTATTTTAATGAATACGGTCAATTGCTTGAGCATGCTCCATTCTGCGAAAGGGATTTCAGGGTGCCGCAGCAGCTTTTAACTATCAATGAAAAAGGTGATTTTGAAGTTAAGATAAAAAAATCAAATTATCTTCACAGTTATATTTATGGATTTCATCCGTTCGATGTAGTTGGATGGGACGGATTTTTTTATCCGTGGATATTTAACATAGAAGATTTCGAGCCTATTACAGGCAGAATCCACCAGCCGCCGCCGGTTCATCAGAATTTTGAAGGGCATAATTTTGTGGTGTGTTCATTTGTGCCAAGGTTATTTGATTATCATCCGTTATCAATTCCTGTTCCATATAATCACAGTAATATAGATAGTGATGAAGTGTTGTATTATGTGAGAGGTAACTTCATGTCCCGCAAGGGGATAGATATTGCATCTTTCACACTTCACCCGGGCGGAATACCGCACGGCCCGCATCCCGGTACGGTGGAAGCATCACTCGGCAAATCCGGAACAGAAGAGCTTGCTGTAATGCTTGATACGTTCCATCCGTTAAAGCTTACAACTCATGCAAAAGATTTTGATGTGCCGGAATATCCGTATTCATGGAATGAAGAAGGGCATACAGAAGAGATAGAATGACAAATGACTAGTTGAGGACTATAAAAAGCGGATTTATTTGTTAAATCCGCTTTTTGTTTTGTAGTTAAATAAAAGTTAATTTTAGCTTATATTTGAACAGCTAATGTATTTCTTCTTTTGAATAAAAAACCTTATTTATTAATAATCAAATTATTCCTCGCGGCAATACCCCTTTGGCTGTTGATGATATATTATGTTATTGATGACCCTTTTAAAATTATCAATGATTATGAAGAATTTTATACCAATCAATCAAGAGAGCTGTTTATAAACAGGGACCACGTATCAACCCGGCTTTATATAAAGAACTACCCGCTCTATCATTATGATTCTTTTATATTCGGCAGTTCCAGGTCATATGCATTTCTGGCAAAAGAGTGGCAAAAATATATTTTATCTCCGGCATTTCATTTTGATGCAAGTGGTGAATCGTTATTCGGTATTTATACTAAAATAAAATATTTGTATTTAAACAAAAGACCTCTGAAAAACTGCCTGATAATCATTAATGCTGGGCTTCTTAGTAAGACGTTTAATAATGAAGAAACAGCTTTAATAAAAGACCCTGAGATAAGCGGCGAAAGCAGATTAAAATATCATTATAAATTTTTCACTGCATTTTTAACAGGCGGGTTTTTTGTCCCTTATTTTGCATGGAAAGCAGGCAGTATTAATCGGCTGTTTCTTGATTATCCCCCTGTTCAAAAAAAATGGTTCGTTCACTATAGATTATGCAACTAATGACTACATTTACAGCGAACAGAATTCCTTTATTAGTAATAATAAGAGTCTATATTATAGCGCTTTTTTTCAAACATTCTTTGAAAATGATTCTATTAATAAAACTGATTATCCCTGCATGATAGGAGAAAAACAGATTGAAATGCTTAATGAAATAAAAAGATATCTGGATGAATACGGGGCATCATATAAAATCATAATTTATCCGGAACCGGATGCCAGAAGCTTCAATACAGATGATTTTAGAATATTGCAAAATATTTTTGGGAAAGATAACGTTTTCAACTATACAGGATCAAATGAAATTACAACAAATAAAGAGAATTATATAGACGACATTCATGCCAGATCTTTTGTCGGGGATAAAATATTAAAGGATATCTATAGCCGGTCAAACCTGAAAGCAGATAGATAAATTAGGGGAACATTGTTAAATACCAAAAAAGACAGGCAAATTTCGGTAAATAAAAGAATTGCAGTTGTTTAGCTCAGTACAGGTCAGCGAAATATAAAATGCAGCGGTATTAGAAATAAATTTATAATGATTTATATTTTATTTTGAATTATATTTGATAACTGGAAGAACTATTTCGTAAATTAAATAAATACCATATAACTAAATGCTCTTTAACTCAGTAGAGTATTTTCTGTTTTTTACTGTAATTGCCGTAACTTATTACATCCTTCCTTCTAAGTTCAGATGGATATTATTGCTTGTATCAAGCATATTTTTTTACATGTACCTGGTTCCGGCATACATTATCTTAGCCCTTGTAATTGCCGTTAATGATTATACTGCCGCTAAGTTAATGGAGCGGAATCCGTTAAAGAAAAAAATCTATTTGTGGCAAAGCTTAATTATAGACCTTGGTATTCTGTTTACTTTTAAATATTTCAATTTTTTCAGCATAAATGTTTCAAAACTATCCGCATTACTCGGCTGGAATTACTCAACTGTTTTGCTTGAAATACTCTTACCTGTAGGACTATCATTCTTTATATTTAAAAGCTTAAGCTATACAATTGATGTTTACAGGGGTAACTTTAAACCGGAAAATAATTTTGCAAAGTATTTCTTGTTTGTGATATTCTTTCCTGAAGTTCTTTCAGGTCCGATTGACAGGGCTTCGAACCTACTGCCCCAATTCAATGAAAAAAAATCTTATGATTACAATATCATTACTTCAGGATTAATACTTTTTGCCTGGGGTTTATTTAAAAAAGTTGTTATTGCAGACAGGCTGGCAGCAGTGGTGAATCCCATTTTCAGCGATTACACAACTTATTCCGGAGTGCCTCTTATTATTTCGGTTTTGTTTTTTCCATTCCAGATATATTGTGATTTTTCGGGTTATACAGATATGGCTTTAGGTTCGGGATTAATACTTGGCTACAAGCTTTTGCCTAATTTCAACAGGCCCTATTTCTCTCACTCAATATCTGATTTCTGGAGAAGATGGCATATGTCGTTATCTTTCTGGCTGAGGGATTATATTTTTCTGCCCATTGCTTATTCATCAGCGAGGTATTTCACTAAACTAAAGGGATTTAAAGTAGATAAGTGGAGCTACATTGTTGCTGTCAGTATTACATTCTTCATAACAGGTTTATGGCATGGAGCAGGATGGAATTTCATATTCTGGGGATGTCTCATGGGATTTTATCTTATATTCGGTATGTTAACCAAGAACATCAGAAGAAAATTTTTAAGGAAGACAAATTTAACCAATTCTCCTTTTATACATACCGTAAGAATTTTATTTACATTTTCATTGGTGAGCTTTGCATGGATATTTTTTAACTCTGCAAGTTTTTCGCAGGCAGTTTATATCATAACACATATCTTCCATGTATTCCCGCTGCAGATGAAAGGTAATCATATTGGCGGTTCATATTACCCTTTGCCTTATTTCAGAGTATTTTTCCCTATTATGCTAGTATTATTGCTAATTTTTATTGAGCGGCTTCAGAAGGATTTAGAAATACAGGTCTATATAAAAAGCAAGCCAACATGGTTTAGATGGGTCTCATATTACATATTAATATTACTAATAATCATCTTTAATAAAGCAGATACAACCGGTTTTATTTATTTAAACTTTTAGTGAATAAAAAACCTCACATATTATTTTTTAAATTATTCCTGATATTAATGCCCCTGCTGCTGCTGATTATCTATTACATAATTGCAGATCCTTTCAAGGTAATTTACAGCTACGATACATATTATAATGAAAAAAACCGTGAAATGTTTATGAACCGTGACCATGTATCAACACGTCTTTATTTGAGTAATTACCCGAAATACCGTTATGATTCATTCATATTGGGTAGTTCAAGGTCGTTTGGCTTTACTACAAAAGAATGGCAGAAATATATACCATCTCCTTCATCACCTTTTCATTTTGATGCAGGCAGTGAATCATTATTCGGGATTTATACCAAAATAAGATATCTATGCCGGAATGACAGGCCAATGAAGAATTGCCTGGTAATATTGGATTCCACTCTTATAGCCAAAACGGAAAATGAAGAAACTTTAAACCAAATAAAAAATCCTGAGGTAAGCGGTGAAAGCTGTATTAAATATCAATATAAGTTTTTATCTTCTTTTCTTACCGGCGGGTTTTTTGTACCATACATTGCATGGAAAGCAGCAAATATTGATAAAGGAATTTTTGATTTTATCGGAATTATAAGAGGATGGTATTATACTGTAGATTATAGTACTAATGATGTTGATTATACCGAACAGGAAAAACTGATATCGGAAAATTCGGAAAATTATTATGTAAAAATGGGAGCGTTTATTGAAAAAGATACAGTTAACGAAAGAAATTTTCCTGTATTGATAAAAGATAAGCAGTTGAAGCTCTTGCATGAAATGAAAAATAGTTTCGATAAATGCGGCACTTCTTATAAAATCGTTTTATGCCCGGATTTTAACGGGGTGAAATTTCATGAATCAGATTATAAAAATCTGCAGGATATTTTCGGAAAAGAAAATGTTTTCGATTTTTCCGGGTTAAATGAAATCAGCAAACATAAAGAATATTATATTGATCCTAATCATATGAGGATAATTGCTTCAAATAAAATGTTACAGGTAATTTATGGGCAAACAAAGCAGGAGGTGATAAAATAGAATAGTGAAATACTGAATAAATTTGTAAGTTTGCATATTAATTTAAATAAACTTATAAATTTTTCGGAATTATGTCAAATCTCAATATAAACCACACTGTTACCGATAGGTTTCTTCGTTACGTTAAAATAGATACACAATCTGACCCCGATTCTAATACACAGCCGTCCACAGAAAAACAATTAGACCTGATGCAAATATTGGTTGATGAACTGCACCAAATGGGCATAGATGATGCTGAGCTTGATGAATTTGGGTATGTTTATGCAACGGTACCTGCAACTTCAGATAAAGAAAATGTACCTGTACTTTGTTTTTGCTCGCATGTTGACACATCTCCTGATGTTACGGGGAAAAATGTTAATCCTATAATTCATAAAAATTATGATTGTAAAGATATAATCCTTCCCGGTGATACATCACAAATAATCAGGTTTGAAGACCATCCCGCATTAAAAATACAATCAGGTAATGATATTATTACTACAGACGGAAAAACACTGCTTGGTGCTGATGATAAAGCCGGTGTTGCTGAAATTATGGATGCAGTGAACTATCTTGTCAGCCATCCTGAAATTAAACACGGCAAGATACGGATTCTGTTTACTCCTGATGAAGAAATCGGCAGGGGGGTTAATAAAGTAAATATGAAAAAACTCGGTGCTCAAATAGGGTATACAATGGACGGCTCCGATTTAGGTTCAATTGAAAATGAGACATTTTGCGCTGACGGTGTAAACATAATCATTCATGGTGTCAATTTCCATCCCGGCTGGGCTAAGGGAAAAATGCAGAACGCAATTAAGATTGCTTGCGATATTATTGAAGCACTGCCTAAAGATACACTTTCACCTGAAACAACTGAAGACAGGGAAGGTTTTATTCATCCGATAAAAATTACCGGCGGGAATGAAACCGCTGAGATAAAATTTATTATAAGAGATTTTACAGTAGAAGGATTAAATGAAAAAGAGGATTACCTGCAGGCACTTTGCCAAAAGGTTATGAAAAATTATAACAAGTCAAGCTTTAAGTTTGAAGTACAGGAACAGTACAGAAATTTTAAATTTATATTGGATAAAAACCCGGCAATAATTGATAATGCTATAGAAGCAGTTAATCGCACAGGAGTTGTACCGGAACTTGGTTCAATAAGGGGCGGAACAGACGGCTCACGGCTGTCGTATATCGGTTTACCATGTCCTAATATTTTTACAGGCGGACATGCATACCATTCAAAGCTTGAATGGGTTTCTGTTCAGGATATGCAAAAAGCGGTTGAAACAATTGTGCATTTGTGTATGATTTGGGAAGAGAAAAGTAATTAATTATGAATGTATAGAATGAGCTGAGATATAATCGCTTAATGGATTTCAAATTGAGTTAATTACTACACAAGGTTTTATATTAAAATTAATATTATTAATATCTTAGTGTAGTATTAGTTCCTAAAATTCATGTTAAACGATTGAAAAAATAACTATATTGAAAGTAAATTTTTCCCCAATTTAAATTCGATATAGTATTATGAAATATAGTATTATTAAAATTTATCTCTTCCTTTTATTCATCAATATATTCACATTAAATTTATATTCCCAATGGATTAATCAACCGTCAGGTATAACGGCAAAATTAAATTCCGTTTCTGCTGTTGACAACCAAATCGTATGGGCATGTGGTGACTCATCCAAAGTTGTTAAGTCAACAAACGGCGGAACAAGTTGGATAAATGTATCAAATAATGGAATTAACGGTAACAAGCCTTTAATAACTATATTTGCAGTAAATCAGAATTTGGCATTTGTTGAAGCACTTTATACAGGTATTTTCCGGACAATAAATGGAGGAAATAATTGGACATTAGTTCATGCTACATCTAAATTTATCGATGGAATATCTTTCAACAATGAAAATGAAGGCATTATAATTGGTGACCCGGACGGAATACAAGAGCCTTTTTATATTAGATTTACAAGTAACGGAGGAAGTAACTGGTATCAGGGAAACTGGTTATATAGTCTTTGGGGTGGCAGTTATATTAATGCGATTTATCGAATCAACAATCGTTTGTGGTTTGGCTTTGATGGGTATATTTATTTCTCAAATAACCAAGGGTGGTCTTGGAATACTCAGCAAACTACCTCTTTAGAAGTTTATTCTATCTACTTTAAAGATTCTGTTAATGGAGTCGCAGGAGGGCTTTCAGGTTCCGGTCAGCAGCTTAAAATGACTACAACCGGCGGAACAAGTTGGTTCCAGATACCGGCTCCCGGTACAAGTTATACAATTGGACTTGCCTGGAAAAATAATGCTATTTGGTGTGCAAAACATACATCATATATTTATAGGACTATTAATAATGGGAATAACTGGACGGAAGACCTGTATTATTCAGCAACAACCTTTAATCATTTATCAAAAGCACGTAATGGAACAAGGTTATGGGCTGTTGGAACAAATGGAAAGATCTTTTTAAGCGAAGCATTAATTGGAATAAATAAAATTTCCAGCACGATTCCGGAGAAATATATATTGTTCCAAAATTATCCGAATCCTTTTAACCCGACCACAAAGATAAGATTCAGCCTCCCACTCCACAGCGATAAAGGGATGATGGATACAAAGCTTATAATTTATGATGTGATGGGTAGAGTTGTTGCTGATTTAACTCCTGCACTAGGAATAGGCAAGGAAGGGCTAGCTCCCGGTACATATGAGGTAGAATGGGATGCTTCCGATAACCCAAGTGGAATTTACTTTTATAGATTAATAACAGATGGTTTTGAGTTTACAAAAAAAATGCTATTTTTAAAATAAGTACATCTTAAATAAAAACATTGTTTTTATATTATTATAAGGGGTTAACCATGAAAACGTTTTTACTGTCTCTTTTACTTTTTATTTTATATTTCTGGATTTCGTTAAATACTTACGCAGCTCCGGGTGATACAACATGGGTAACAACATTTGACCAGGAATATCATAACTGGGCTAACCTGCATTATAAACCGGCTGTATTTCCGGATACTTCAAAACATTGGGAAAAAATATTGCTTACCTATAAAATAGGCTGTCCTGCTGCCGGATGCGATCCCTGGGACAGGGTGGGATGGATAAGATTGTACACAGATACTGTTAATACCGAATATTTTGAAATAGCCAGGGTTGTAACTCCATATAATATTGTTGGGGGTAATTATCCCGGTACATGCACATTTGTATTTGATGTAACCGATTATATGCCGCTGCTTCATGATAGTGTTTTGCTTGGCAGTTTTATTGAAAGCTGGATTGGCGGTACACGCGGCTGGCTTGTTACTGCCAGGTTTGCTTTTATTGAAGGGGAAGCATTTTATAAACCATATAAGGTTATAAATCTGTGGCAAAACGATTATGTTATTTCAGGTGATACTGCACATCCGGTTGACAGCAATTTAGTGCCTATGGATATTATTATAGACCCAATGGCAGTAAAAGTGAAAGCAAAGATAACTAACACAGGGCATGGACAGGGTAATACCGGTAATTGCTCTGAGTTTTGCGTACTTTTAAACAGTATAGTTGCAGGCAATGATACAACATCACATATATTATGGAAACAATGCAATTTAAATCCGTGCAGTCCCCAGGGAGGCACATGGCAGTATGCACGTGCAGGATGGTGTCCGGGGTCAGGCGTAAGTCCGTGGGATGTTGAAATAACTAATAGTGTAACACCGGGACAAACTGCAAACTTAAAATTTCTGATACAACCGTATTTCAATGAATGCCGTCCAAACAACCCGAATTGCACAACAGGGGTTACCTGTACAGACTGTAATTATAACAGTACAGGGCATACTGAACCAAACTGGAAAGTGCAGGGACAGCTTATTTATTATAAAATTAATCCAATTGGGATAAATAACCAAAGCACTGAAGTGCCGTCTTCATTTAAGCTTGAACAAAATTATCCGAATCCTTTTAACCCGAATACTTCAATCGGTTTTTCATTGGAGAAAAATTCAAATGTTAAGTTAAAAGTTTTTGATGCAAAGGGGAGCCTGGTAAAAGTACTGGTTGATAAACATATGTTAGCAGGCATTTATAAAATTGATTTTGACGGCCAGAACTTTACAAGCGGAGTTTATTTTTATAATATAGAGATTGGCGGCAAATCCGATACGAAAAAAATGGTCCTGTTAAAATAAAGAGATTGCTTAAGCTGTACTAATATTTTTTAGTTTAGTTAAATTAAAATTGGAATTATACAATTCCTGTTTTGATTAATTCTTTGTTTTTATAATGTATAAATTCTAACTACTGTAAATGCTCTTCAATTCAATTGAGTATTTTTTATTTTTCTCACTGACGGTTGTAATATATTACATCCTTCCATCGCGATACCGTCTGTATTTATTGCTTACTGCGAGCTTGTTTTTCTACATGTACCTTGCTCCGTATTATATACTTTATGTGCTGATAACTGTGATAACCGATTATTCCTCAGGCATACTAATAGAGAAATATCCTGATAAGAAAAAGATATTTTTTTGGCAAAGTCTTGGAATAAATCTTGGAATACTTATAGTTTTCAAATATTTTAATTTTTTCAGCGTTAACATTTCGCGTCTTTCAGGTTTATTGGGATGGAATTATTCTCCCGGTCTTCTTGAACTTCTTCTGCCTATAGGTCTTTCTTTCTACATATTAAAAAGCTTAAGTTATATAATCGAAGTATACAGGGGGAATTTTAAAGCTGAGCGGAATTTTCCGAAATATTTCTTATATGTTATATTTTTCCCGGAAATTCTTTCAGGTCCTATAGACAGGCCGCAGAATTTATTACGTCAGTTTAGTGAGAAGAAAGAGTTTGATTACGATTCTATCACTGCCGGGATGAAATTAATTGCCTGGGGATTATTTAAAAAGATTGTAATAGCTGACCGTATTGCAGTTCTTGTAAATTTTGTGTTCAATGATTATACAAATTATAAGGGTTTGCCATTAATATTTGCATCGGTTTTTTATGCATTCCAGATATATTGTGATTTTTCGGGTTATACAGATATGGCTTTGGGCTCGGGATTAATACTTGGCTACAAGCTTTTGCCTAATTTCAACAGGCCTTATTTCTCTCACTCAATATCGGATTTCTGGAGAAGATGGCATATGTCGTTATCTTTCTGGCTGAGGGATTATATATTTCTGCCCATTGCATATTCATCAGCGAGGTATTTCACTAAGTTGAAAGGATTTAAAGTAGATAAGTGGAGCTATATTGTTGCTGTCAGTATTACATTCTTCATAACAGGTTTATGGCACGGAGCAGGATGGAATTTCATCTTCTGGGGATGCCTCATGGGATTTTATCTTATATTCAGTATGTTAACCAGGAACATAAGAAGAAAAATCTTAAGGAAAACAAAATTAGCCAACACACGATTTATTTCTGTTATACAGGTACTTTTTACTTTTTTCCTTGTCTGCATAGCATGGATATTGTTCAGGTCTGATAGTCTTCAGCAGGCATTATATATATTTACTAATATGTTCAAATTATTTCCGCTGCAAACCGGCGGCTACCGTATGGGAATCGGGCAATTTCAAACTGTTTTATCTATTATCTTTATAATCCTCCTTTTGTTAGTAGAATATTTCCAAAAAGATACAGAGTTACATATTTTTATCAAAAAAAAATCTCCATGGCTCAGATGGGTTTCGTATTATTTATTAATAATTGTGATTATTTTATTTTATGAATCCGGCAATACCAGTTTTTTATATTTTAAATTTTGATGAATAAAAAGTTACAGGTACTATTAATAAAAACATTTTTGATATCTTTGCCGCTTATGCTGCTGCTGGCATATTATGTTATTGAAGACCCTTTTAAAGTCATTCATCATTATGATTCATTTTATAAAAACGATGTCAGGCTGATGGATTTGAACAGGGATTATACATCCACTTCTCTTTTTCTCAATAATTATCCGGTATATCATTATGATTCATTTATTTTTGGCAGTTCCAGGTCACTGACTTTTCAATGTACTGAATGGCAGAAGTATGTTACTTCTCCAACTTATCATTTCGATGCAAACGGTGAATCGCTGTTCGGAGTTTATATAAAGATTAAATACCTGTATGAACATAATATGAAAATAAAGAACTGCATTATAGTTGTGGATTCCGGTTTAATTGCCAAAACCAATAACAGCGATGAATATATTTACATGAAAGACCCGGAAACAAGCGGAGAAAGCAGGATAAAGTTTCAATTTGAGTTTATGAAGAAATTTTTAAATAATAAATTTTTTCCGCAGTATTTTGCATACAAGGCAGGCAAGAAATTGCCTGAGTTCCTGGAATATTTCCCAATTGTAAGGAGATGGTCATTTAATTTTAATAATATCACCAATGATGTAATTTATAGTGAACAGGAGAAAATAATTCAGGAAAATAAAGAACTTTATTACAAAAAATCTAATAATACCTTCTATAAAAGAGATTTCCTGAATGAAATAATGTACCCCGGCATTATTAAACAGGAACAGTTGAAAATGTTATATGAAATAAAAGATATTTTCAATAAATTTGGCACGTCTTTCAAGATAATTGTCTATCCTGATTATAATCTTGTAAAATTTAATAATGAAGATTTACATTATTTGGAAAACATTTTTGGCTCTGAGAATGTTTATGATTATTCAGGCATTAATGAAATAACAAGAAATGAAGAAAATTATGTTGATTTCCACCATGCAAGGTCTCTTGTAGGTGATAAAATATTAAAGGAAATATATACAGAGAAGAATGAACTTAAATGAAGATATAAAAGAAAAAATATTCCGGGCACACTTCGTAAAAAATATACCTCCTAATGATTATAAGGTAATCTATAATAACATATTCGAGTTACTTCAATACCGTGCTCATTTACATGAAAAAGACATTTATATAACATTTTATCCTGATGAAGGTGACAAAATACAGCTTTCGTACAAAGATTTTTATAATAAAGTTATTCAGACTGCAAACCTGCTGAGGAAAAATAATATTGGTGTTGAAGACAGAATTGCCGCAGTATCGCACAATCATATTAATACAGTGATACAATATTTTGCTGCCTGGTGTACCGGTGCAACGGTTGTCCCCATTAATGTAAACGAAGAACCTGAAAGGATAAAATATATATTATCAAGCTCCGGAACCAAGCTTGCTTTTGTTCACAATGATTACCTGGAAAAAATTTTATCATACAAAAATAAACTGCCTGAGTTAAAAAAGATTTTCGTACATTCAAAACTCCCCTCTCCTCTTAGGAGAGGGGCTGGGGGTGAGGTAATGGAATCTTCCGGGGGTGAGGTAATGGAATCTTCCGGGGGTGAGGTAATGGAATCTTCTTTTAACAAGGATACAGAGTCAAATTCTCTCGAAAATGAAATAGAAATTTACGAAGATGAAATTGCTAAAGAACCGTTATCTTTCGATGTAAGTGAAAATGTTACCCTTGAAACCGAGGCACTTATTGTTTATACCTCCGGAACAACCGGTTTGCCAAAAGGAGTGGTTCTTACTCAATATAACTTGATGATAGATGCTGATGGAATTTCCAAATGGCATAAACTGGAAAAAGGACAGGTGATGATGTGTGTTCTTCCGATACATCATGTAAATGGCACGATAGTTACTCTTTTAACTCCAATGTATTATGGAGGCAGCGTTGTACTTAATCAAAAATTTCACACGCATAAATTCTTTCAACGGCTGGCTAATGAACAGGTTCAGGTTGTAAGTGTTGTTCCGACTTTGCTTCAGTTTCTCTGCCATGATTTCGAAACGGGAGAAGATAAGGATTTTTATTATGTATTTGAAGAAAAGATTGCAGCAGCATTCCGTCACATTATATGCGGTGCCGGGCCGTTAACTTGCGAGCTTGCTTTAAAGTTTGAAAAAATGTTCGATATGAAGATAATGCATGGATATGGTTTATCTGAAACTACCTGTTATTCATGTTTTCTTCCGGTTGATATTTCAGGTGATGAGCATACATCTTGGCTCGGAGAACATGGGTTTCCCTCTATTGGTGTGGAGATTGAGCCAAATGAAATGGATATACATAATGACAAGGGTGAATCCTTATATGAAGGTGAAAGAGGAGAGATTGTAATAAGAGGACATAATGTAATGAAATATTATGACGAGAACCCCGAGGCTAATGAAAAGACATTTGAGTTTGGCTGGTTCAGGAGCGGTGATGAAGGATTTTATAAGCTTGACGAACGCGGAAGAAAATATTTTTTTATTACAGGAAGATTAAAAGAGTTGATTATCCGCGGAGGAGTAAATATTGCTCCGCTTGAGATTGACGAAGTACTGATGTCACTGCCAGAAGTAAAAGCAGGAATCGCCGTAGGATTTGACAACGATTGGTATGGCGAAGAAGTAGGTGCGTTAGTAATATTGCGTGAGAATCTTCTCCCGGGGGCGGTAGAGGGACTGAACGGTGACAAGATTAAACAGGATATCATCAATAAATGCAGAGAGAAGCTCCCATTCTATAAATGCCCGAAGGTAATTGTATTCTCAGATACAATTCCTGTCACTTCAACGGGCAAATACCAGCGGAATAAAGTCAAGCATTTATTTGAAGAGTGGAAAAAAGTTCAGTTTAAGTAAGGGTATTTTAAAGTTTTTCCAGCCAGCGGAAGAAAAATACATCGTAAATATAATAAATACCTTTCTCTTCATAAATCATATCGTCTTCTAATAGTTTTTTTATTAAATAATTGACTGAGCTTGCACCTACCAAAGAATATTTTTTTATAAAATCAATGGAAGTCGGCTTTTCAACAGATCCTTGTTTTGCAATCGCCCTGAGTAGATTCCATTGCGAATCTGATAATATATTTTTATATCCTAAATATATGCTGTCATTTTCTTCAAGAATACTGTCACAAATTCTATAGAAGTCATCTATTACTACTTTGCTTTTTGATGATGTAAAAAGTTTGTAGCAAAAATATTGAACGTAATATGTGTGGGTACATGTCCAATTTAGAATTGATTTTATTGTCTCATCTGTAATTGAAAAACCTTCTTTATTAAATTTATCTTTTATAAACTTAAAATAACTATCATTATCGATTTTCTCCAGAAACATTGGTTCTGTGCTTTGGTAGAATGGTCTTTTTGCATTAAAAAATATATTCTGCATCATACTATTTTTACTTCCCGAGAAAACAAAAGAAATATTCGCTGAATCCTGGACATAACTTCTCAATAACGCTTCCATGTTTGTTTCAGGATACTTAACAACCTGTTGAAATTCATCAATTGCAATACAGATTTTGTTTTTCTTAGACTGATTCTTAAGATAGTCGAATATACTTTCCAGAGAATTTTGAGCATCCTTTGTATGTTCAAATGTAACGGATACTTCCGGTTCCCCGGTTTTACTGTCAAATTTCATTAAGGGCCGGAGATTTTTTAATAAGGAACCAAGTTCTTTAAAAAACCTTTCCGGCTTTGATTGAAATTTTTTTAAAATTGAATTAGAAAATAAACTAATAAAATCCATCAAAGAATTTGTATGTGCAATGTCGATGTATATTAAATGCAAATTCCTTTTTTGCAGGGAATGGTAAACATGTTTAATTAACCCTGTTTTTCCAATTCTTCTAATTGATAAAAGAGTAACATTAGAATTATTTTCTATTGCAGTTTTAAGACGTTTAGTCTCCTTTACTCTGTTGCAGAAATATTCAGGAGATAAATAACCGGTTGTTATAAACGGATTCATATATTATATAAATTTTATTACTAAATATTTTACAGTAAAACTGTTACAGTAAAACTGTTACAGTAAAACTGTTACAGTAAAACTGTTACAGTAAAACTGTTACAGTAAAACTGTTACAGTAAAACTGTAACGAATATGCTGAAAAATACTATTGAATGCAATTTAAAAAAACAATAGTTTAATTATATAACATTAAATATTGTATAATATTAAGGAAATTTGATTCCAAAAGAAAAATATTTCACACCCGATAACCTACAATCCAAATCAATTGAGTTCTTAGATAAAGCAAAGTCTTATTATGGTAAAAGAGAGTTTTCGTATTCACCCGGAAATTCTGCATTGCTGGTTCTTGATATGCAGGATTATTTTATCAATGAATCATCGCATGCTTTTGTGCCTTCTGCATTAACAATTATCCCTCTTATTAATTCATTGATAGATGCATATTCATCATTAAATCTTCCGGTAATTTTTACAAAGAATATTAATACTAAGAAAAATTCATCGATGATGGCAAAATGGTGGAAGGAATTACTCACACCTGATAATCCGTTGAGCTGTATTTCAGGCAAATTACATACAGGTAATGGAAGAGTTATTATCAAAAATCAATATGATGCATTCTATAAAACCAATCTGGATGAAATTCTGCATTCTGATAAAATAAAGCAAGTAATAATAACCGGAGTTATGACGCATTTATGCTGTGAAACAACAGCCCGTTCGGCATTTGTAAGAGGTTATGAAGTTTTCTTCCCTGTAAATGGTACTGCAACTTATAATGAAAATTTACATCTTGCATCACTAACCAATTTATCACATGGATTCGCAATTCCTGTGTTAACTGAAGATATTATAAAAGAAATGAAAAGTTAAATTGAAAACTGAAGATGTAATAATTATCGGTGCCGGACCTGCGGGGCTTTCATGTGCACTGCAGCTAAGCAGGTATGGAATCGATCCGCTGTTATTTGAAAAAGATGAAATTGGCGGCTTGCTTCTAAATGCCAACCTTGTTGAAAATTACATTGGATTCCCGGGCGGTATTTCAGGTGCTGAACTTGTTCATTTGTTCAAAATACAGGTATCCGAATCTTCAATAAGGGTTTTATATAATGAAGTAACTGAAATTGAATATGAAAATGAATTATTCCGGATAACTACAAGTAACGGCATATTTCAATCACGATTACTTGTTTTAGCAGCGGGAACAATCCCTAAAAAACCGGCTGACCTGAATTTTCCGCCTGATACTAAAGATAAGATTTTTTACGATATCCTGCCGATAATAAATACTGTAAGCAAAAATATTATAATAGTTGGTGCCGGTGACCTTGCTTTTGATTATGCTTTAACACTTGGGGAAAAAAATAAGATTATTATGATGAACCGGACTGATAAAATCAGGTGCATACCATTACTTAAGGAAAGAGTAAAGAACTTAATTAATTTTACTTACTGCGGAAATACAGAATTAAATAAAATAACATTTCAACAAGAAAAGCTATTTATTGAAGTAAAAAATAACGGTTCAGTTAACAGCATTTGTGCCGATTATTTAGTATTCGCGATAGGTCGGGAACCTAACCGCGGATTAATTACTGACAGTTTAAAAGAAATGCTCATCAAGTCCGGCTGCAGGAACAATTTTTTTGAAATAGGTGATGCGGCAAATGATGCTTACAGGCAAACTGCTATTGCTGCAGGTGATGGTATTAAAGCTGCTATGAAAATTTATCAGGTATTAAATGAAGAATAACCTGAAAATTATATCCGAGATTGGACAGGACGACATTGCAATAGTTTATATTGGCGAAACTGCCTGGGGACATATGGTAGAGTTTGTTGAATCTGTTCAGCCGCCATTACCAAGAGAGAAAAAATGGGTTTTAATAGTATCTACATTATATGGATGCCCGGTAAAATGCAAAATGTGTGATGCGGGAAATGTATATTACGGCAGAATAACAAAAGAAGATATTTTATCGCAGATAGATTACCTTGTTACGAAAAGATTTCCGGACAGGGTTATACAAACCGAAAAATTCAAGATACAGTTTGCAAGGGTGGGGGAACCCTCATTTAATATGAATGTTCTTGATGTGCTGGAAGCGCTGCCCGGCTTATATAAATCTCCTTATATTATTCCTTCCATCTCAACAATTGCGCCAAACTCAACAGATAAATTTTTCGAAAAATTAATTGTTATAAAAAACCAACACTATAATAACGGTAATTTTCAATTGCAGTTTTCTATTCACACAACAGATAAAAAAATGCGTGATGTATTGCTTCCGGTAAAGAAATGGAGTTTTGAGAAGATTGCGAAATACGGCGATTTATTTTTTAAAGAAGGGGATAGAAAAATTGCTTTAAATTTTGCAGCTTCAAATGAATACTCTATTGAACCTGAGATAATTTCGCGTTATTTTGACCCATCAAAATTTTTGATTAAGATTACGCCTTTAAATCCTACGTACCATGCAAAGAAAAATAAACTGACTTCATTCATTAATCCTTTGTCTGCCAAAGAAAGCATGTTACTTGTAGAAGAATTCAGGACACTGGGATATGAAGTATTGGTCAGCATTGGAGAGCCGGAAGAAAATAAGATTGGCAGTAACTGCGGGCAATATATTAAGAGCCATGTGGAAAGTAAAATGAAAATGAAGGAAGGTTATACTTATAAAATTAAAATTAATTAATAACTATTTTTAGATAAAATTAATTATGAAATCAAAAACAAAAATATTAAGATTAATAGCTAATATAGAGCTTTTTATAGGTTTTATTATTCTTATCATAACAGCATTTTTGTATTTTATGGCAGACAGATTTGGTGATAAGATAGGTGAATCAACACCGTTAATTTTATTGATAATTGGAATAGTATTGTTAATTGATTATCCGATTTTACTTTTCGTAGCAAGAAAAATTGATGAGAAGAATCCCTCTCCTGTTGAATATTGAAAGTTTGTTAAGTTTGTTAAGTTTGTTAAGTTTGTTAAGTTTCCTATTCCCTCTTTCCCCTGACTGCAGCAGGCCCGACTGCAACGGGTAGGCAGGCAAATTTTCCATAGATCCCTGTGGGATTATTTGGAAAAGCCATTGAAAGGATTTACAATAGCTCATAGAGCATTTTCAACCACCAATTAGAAATCCTGAAAGGCGGATAGTAAGCAAGGGGTAATCCGATAAATGTAATCTGGAGTTGTTTATATTATGTATACTATAATTTCTTTCTATCCGAACTAATATCAGTAATCCTCCCGGTGTCATCTGACGCTTCTTCGGGATCTACGACATGTCTACGTACAAATGCAAATCTCTAAAAACTTAACAAACTTAACAAACTTAACAAACTTAAAGTATTCCTTTAAAACTCGGTAAATTCTGTACTTATTTAAGCTTCCTTTCCCCTTTTATCACAATTTTTGATTAATTATATTTCCTGCCAATTAAATTTTTTTTGCAAAAAACGTGAAAAATAAGCTAATTTTCCACATTTTGTAAATATATAAAAAATAAATGTTTAGAAATGTGAGTTTTGCGAAACTCACTGTATTTTACATATGTTTTAGAGATATGAGAGTTTAATTAATATAAATATAATATATACATAACTAGAAGGAATAAATTTTAATGGCAGAGAAAATAATAAAGGATAAACAGCGGAAAACTAATGGAATTGCTGCAGATGAAAATGGACAGGAAAAACGGGGAAAAAGTGAAGATCAACATAATGGTTTATCTGAACCTCAGCTAATTCACGCATATAAATCAATGCTGCTTTCACGCTTTGTGGATGACAGGATAGATACCTTAATTAAACAGGGTAAGGCAACATTTTTAATATCGGGTTCAGGTCATGAAGCCGTTCAGGTTGCCTGTGCTATGGCTATGAAGGGCGGAAAAGACTGGTTCTTTACCTATTACAGGGATAACTCCATTGGTACAGCATTGGGAATAACTGCGAAAGATATTTTCCGTCACATAATGGGAAAAGCAACGGATACATTCACAGGCGGAAGACAGATGCCGATGCATCTTGGAAGCAAAGAACTGAGAATGCCAACAGCATCATCACCAACAGGCAGTCAGTATCTTCAGGCAGTGGGTGCGGCATTAAGCTGTGTTTACAGGGAAACCGATGAGGTTGCTTATGTGGGCGGCGGAGAAGGCTCTACTTCAGAAGGTGAATATTTCGAAGCAATTAACTGGGCGGCAAGAGCTAAATTACCTGTTTTGTTCTGTATTCAGAATAACAGGTTTGCTATCTCTGTACCAATTGAGCAGCAGACAGCAGGCGGTTCCGTTTACAAAGTAAGTTCAGGTTTTGAAGGGCTTCACAGGTTCCATATTGATGGAACGGATTTCCTTGAGTGTTATAAAACTGCAAAAGAAGCAGTACGGCTTGCACGAAATGGTGAAGGCCCGTCATTGATATATGCTGATGTTGTAAGGTTAAGGTCTCATTCAGCATCTGATGCACAGGAAAAATACAGAACAAAGGAAGAGATTGACAGGGACAGGTTAAAAGACCCGATAGTTAAGCTGGAAAAATATTTACTTGAAAATAAAATTATTTCAGAAATTGATATTGAAGAAATAAGAAAAGAGATAAACGATGATGTGGTTCATGCAGCAGATGAAATTTATAAAGAAGCAAACCCTGACCCGGCAGATATTGAAAAATATCTTTTCTGCCCGCCTGAAGAACAGACAAAAATCGAGTATGAAGCTTCTACTCCATCAGGTCAGCCGATAGTAATGGTTGATGCGATCAACCATGCATTGCATGAGGAAATGGAAAAGAACCCTGACATGCTTATATACGGTGAAGATATACAGGATGGAAAAGGCGGAGTATTCACGGCAACAAAGGGGCTTTCCACAAAATACGGAACACACAGAGTATTTAATTCACCTCTTGCCGAGGCATCTATTGTAGGAACAGCAATTGGAGCGGCATTAACAGGATTAAAGCCTGTTGTAGAAATCCAGTTTGCTGATTATATTTTCCCAGCTATGATGCAGTTAAGAGATGAGCTTGTTATGTACAGGTACCGCTCTAACAATGCATTCCCGGCACCTGTAACTATCCGTGTTGCAGTTGGCGGTTATATCGGCGGTGGTCATTACCATTCACAGAATATTGAAGCAATATTTGCAAAATGCCCGGGATTATATATTGCTTATCCTTCCAATGCGGCAGATGCAAAAGGGCTGCTGAAAACTGCTTGTCAGTTAAAAGACCCTGTAATGTTTATGGAGCACAAATTTCTTTACAGGCAGGGATATGCTAAATCACCTGAGCCGGATGCTAACTATTATTTGCCTTTTGGTAAAGCTGCTATTAAAAAAGAAGGCAGTGACCTGACAATAGTAACTTACGGTGCAATGGTTGAAAAAGCATTAAGAGCATCTAGAGAGCTTGAGAAAAAAGGAATGGGTGTTGAGGTTATTGATATCAGAACAATAGTACCGCTAGATATGGAAACCATTCTGAATTCCGTTAAGAAGACCGGAAAAGTAATAGTATTCCATGAAGATACAAAGTTCATGGGTTTTGGTGCAGAGATAGCATCTCAAATTGCAGAGGAGGCATTTCAATACCTTGATGCACCTGTAAAAAGAGTTGCAGGATTGCATATTCATATTCCGTTCCATCCTAATCTTGAAAAGACTGCATTGCCCCAGGATGAATGGATATTAAAGGCATCGGAGGAAATGTTAAATTATTAATCTCCGGTATGTGAATAAATAATTTATATTTAAGGTGTAAGCAAAAACTTACACCTTTTTTTATTAGGATATACAAGCAATATTAGAATTATTATACTCTTTAATTCTCTGTACTTTCAGTGTAAAAACCTCTTTCCCAAATTTCCATTTGGGTAAGTTTATAAGAGAATTTTAAATCACTCGTTTTACCCTTACCAAATGGAAATTTGGTAAGGAGTAGTGTGAAGTAATATGCATAAATCAGTAATAGTGAAGTTTTAAATAACATATAAGATATTAAAGATATATACAAATGAAACAACCAATAATATCAATTTCAGGAATACGCGGAGTGCTTGGTGAATCTTTAACTCCCGATAATATAATACGGTTTGCAGCTGCGTTTGCAAAATACATCGGTCCGAAAAGGATTGTATTAGGACGCGACGGACGTTTGCATGGCGATATGATAGAGAAAATTGTTGAATCAACTCTATTAATGAACGGATGCCAGGTAATAAATTTAGGCATAGCTCCAACACCTACTATTACGCTGGCTGTAGAAGCGTTAAAAGCAGACGGCGGCATTGCTGTTACGGCATCGCACAACCCGCAGGAATGGAATGGGATGAAATTTGTAAACGGCAGCGGTGTATTCCTCAATGCACAGGAGAATAAAGATTTTCTCAGCCATATGGAAGTTACATCCGGTGTAATTTATGGATGGGAAGATGTAAAGCATATTGAGTATTATCCTACTTTTTATGATTACCACATTAAAAAGGTTTTGAACATCAAAACGATTGATGTAAAAAAAATCAGGAAAAGAAAATTCAAAGTACTTGTTGATTGTGTAAATTCATCCGGCTCTATAATAGTACCTGAGCTTTTGAAAAGACTTGGATGCAAAGTAATAAAATTAGACTGCGATTGTACCGGAATATTCACACGCAGACCGGAGCCGGTGCCCGAAAACCTGGCACGTACTATGAAAGCGGTGAAAAAAAGCGGCGCAGATATAGGGATTATTGTTGACCCTGATGCTGACAGGCTTGTTTTGATTACAGAAAAAGGTAAACCGTATGGTGAGGAAAATACAATTGTTACTGTTATAAAACATATAATGAAGAATTCACCGCGGAAAAGGAGAATTGCGGCTGTAAATCTTTCAACGACAAGAGCGGTAGATGATGTTGTTGCACAACATGGCGGTCAGTTGTATAAATCACCGGTAGGGGAGATAAACGTGATTGGCAAAATGAAGGAGCACAATGCAGTTGTAGGTGGTGAAGGCAGCGGGGGAGTTATATTGCGGGAAGTGCATTACGGAAGGGACTCACTTGTTGGTATTGCAGTAATACTAAGTGAGCTTGCTGAATTTAACGGAACGGTTTCTGAATATAAAAATACATTGCCCCAATATGTAATATCAAAAAATAAAATTGATGTTAATAAGGTACCGGCAGATAAAATTATTAAATTCATTAAAAGAAAATTTAAGGGTTATCCTGTTAATGAAGAAGACGGATTACGGGTTGATTTTGAAGATTCATGGATGAACTTCCGGAAATCCAATACAGAGCCGATAATAAGAATAATATCCGAAGCAAAAACCATAGATAAAGCAGAAGCACTGCAAATGAATATCATGAACGAAATAAATGAGTTTATAACGGGTAATGTTATTGAAGGTGTGGATAATAAGTGGTTGTGAAGGTTGGGGATTGGAGGTTACAGGTTGAAAAGTTGAAAGGTTGAAAAGTTGAAAAGTTGGAAAGTTGAATGGTTGAAAGGTAGAAAAGTTGAAAAGTTGAAAGTTGAAAATACTTGTCCTTCGACTCTGCTCAGGACTAGTAATTACAAAAATTATTGATTACAATTATTGAAGAATTTTGATTAAATTGCACAAAATATATACAAAACTTTATGGCTAAATTATTAGAAGTAAGAAATCTCAGAACATATTTTTATACGGATGACGGTATTGCAAAAGCTGTTGATGATGTAACCTTTGACCTGGATAAAGGTGAAACCCTTGGATTAGTAGGGGAATCCGGCTGCGGGAAAAGTGTATCCGCTCTGTCTATTATGCGTCTGATACCAGACCCTCCGGGAAAAATTGTCGGTGGTGAAATTATTTTTAAAGGTGAAGACCTGGTTAAAAATTCAGAACGGCAAATGCAGGACGTTAGGGGTAATGATATTGCTATGATTTTCCAGGAACCGATGACTTCGCTCAACCCTGTGTTTAAATGCGGAGAGCAAATCGATGAAGCCGTTATACTTCATCAGAACGTTTCAAGGGAAGAAGCAAAGAAACGCTCCATTGAGATGCTAAGATTAGTTGGTATTCCAGGACCGGAACAAAGGTATGGTGAATATCCTCACCAATTGTCGGGTGGTTTAAGACAAAGAGTAATGATAGCCATGGCTTTATCATGCAACCCGGAAATTTTGATTGCTGATGAGCCTACAACAGCCCTTGATGTAACCGTACAGGCACAGATACTTGAACTTATTAGAAAATTGCAGCATGAACTTGGTATGGCTGTTATTATGATTACGCATGACCTTGGTGTTATTGCAGAGGTATGTGACAGGGTAGCTGTAATGTATGCATCAAAAGTTGCCGAGTATTCATATGCAGATGAATTATTTTATAATCCCAAACATCCTTACACACTCGGGTTATTAAACTCAATTCCCAAGCTGAATAAAGGAAAAGCAAGATTAAACACAATCGAAGGAACAGTACCTCCTGCAACAAATTATCCTATTGGCTGTCACTTTGCAACACGCTGTAAATATGTTGACAGCAAGATTCCGAATCCCGGAAGCAAGTGCTGGAATATAGAGCCGCCTCTTGAGCAGGTTGATGATGCAAAAGTAATGCATACGGTTTCATGCCACTACTGGAAAGACATAGAAAAGAGAAGAGAAGAGCTTGGGGACAGGGTGCCTCTGCAGGAACCACTGGAGAAATAGTAAAGAAATTATTTGGAACTTATAAAGCCCGTTGGTTTCAACGGGCTTTTTTTATTGTCGTTTTTTCATTTACTTAGGAATGAAAACATAGTAAGTTGTATTAATAGATTTGTTCTTTATTGTTTATCTCAAACTTAACATTAAATATAATAAATAAAATGAAATCAGCAGTTTTATTTCTTACTATATTGTTATCGTTCTCAATTAATTCAAATTCGCAAAACTTCTGGCAGCCGTTAAATGGTCCTAATGCTGCACCTTATATTTCTCAGATATTAACCAATTCATCCGGTCATCTTTTTGCTGCAACTCATTCTGCAGGTTATTTCAGGTCAACAGATAATGGAAATTCATGGGTAGAGATAAACACAGGTACTGATGGTCCCAACATGGAGGGAGGAAGATATATAGGCGTAAATGTTAACAATGATTTATATGCAGCTATTGATAATAAGGGTGTTTACAAATCTACTAACAATGGAAATTCCTGGACACAAACTTCGTTTATCAATGCTATTGTCAGCTCATTTACCTTTACTCCAAACGGCTATATATATGCAGGTACACCAACCGGAGCAGGCATTTACCGCTCAACTAATAACGGTGCAAACTGGACACATGTTAGTAACGGACTTCCCCAGTACTTTACGGTTTTAGATTTAGCTTCCGCTCCAAACGGAACAGTGTATGCATGTACAGGTAATACCAATAAAGTTATGTTCAAATCAACAAACTACGGTTTAGACTGGGTGCCAATTTCCCTGACAGAATTTTATACTTGTAAAGCAGTTGTAAATAATTCGGGAACAGTATTTATAGGAGGCAGTTACAACAATATTTATGGAATTAAACGTTCTACCGATAATGGTGTAAACTGGGTTAATGTTAATAATGGTATAATTGCTTCTCGTGTAAATTACTTATATTGTGACCAGAACAACGTACTGTTTGCATGCCTTGATTCAGGGCTATTCAGAAGTACAAACAATGGAGATAACTGGCAAAGGATTGTTAACAATGAGCGGATATATTCTTTTGTGAAAAAAACATCGGGAGAATATTTTGCCGGGTTTTACAGGAAAGGATTGTTTAAATCAACGAACAATGGTGTAAACTGGCAGCAAAGCAATAATGGAATCACATCTATAAATGCCGGTAGTGTTTCAATTGGTCGATCCGGTAATATTTATATTGGAACAGAAATTACAGGTGGCTTCCTCTCAACAAATAATGGAATTGGTTGGGTTCAAATATTAGACCCCGGAAAATATCCTAATGTAAACACTATTTTAGAAACTCCAAACGGTTATATTTTCGCTGCAGCAGATTCCGGACTGTTGCGTTCTACTAACAATGGAGCAAACTGGAACTGTATCTATTATGTTATCGGAATAAATATTAATGCATTAATTTTTAAATCCAGTAATGAGTTGTTAATGGCTAATGAATTTGGCGTTGTGCGTTCAACAAATTATGGCAATGACTGGACGGGTTTATATTCCACATACTCTGTAAATGCGTTGGCAATTAATTCCTCTAACCATATTTTTGCAGGAACTACGATAGGAGTTATTAGAACTACAAATAATGGAGTGAATTGGAGTGAAGTTGGAGGTATAAATCAGAATGTAATATCACTTGCCATCAATCAAGCCGGACATATTTACGCCGGTACATATGATGATGGGATTTTCAAGTCAACAAATAACGGGAATAACTGGGTCAATGTTCTAAATATTCCTGCCCACTTTAGTGCTATATGCATAAATCAAATTGGAAATATTTATGCCTCGGGATTTTATTCAGGTGTTTTTTGCTCTACTAACAATGGCAGTAACTGGGTACAGGTTAACAGTGGTATGTATAATCATTTTGTTCCTTCAATAGCATTAAACTCAGCAGGATATTTATTTGCTGTTACATATGGAGGGAGAGTTTATAAAAGTACTGGTTCAACAATTGGCGTTGAAAATATTTCTAATGAAGTACCCGAAAAATATTCATTACAACAGAACTATCCTAATCCATTTAATCCTGCTACTAAGATTCGTTTTGATATTCCGAAAGAAGTTAGAAGTCAGAAGTTAGAAGTTAGATTGACAGTATATGATATACTTGGAAAAGAAGCAGCAGTACTAGTAAATGAGCGGATGAATGAAGGTACTTACGAAGTGACATGGAATGCATCTGACTATCCAAGCGGGGTATATTTCTATAAACTGCAGGCAGGTGACTACACGGATACAAAAAAAATGGTGCTTGTAAAGTGAGTCTTATATAAATATTTTTCTCAAAACCCGCTCAAAAAGCGGGTTTTTCTTTTCTTACTTAATTGTATTAAATTATTGACTTGACAAGGCTTTATTCGTAATATAAATTGTAGTACTTAATAAGTACTACAATTGATTCAAAAGGAATTAATAGAAAAATTTAAGTCGCTTGGATTCAAGGAATATGAAGCCAAGGTTTTTCTTGTACTTCTGAGAGGCACACCGATGAGCGCTACCGAGATAGCAAATGAGACTAAAATCATCCGGAATTCACTTTACGATATTTTAAAATCATTTGCTGAACGCGGCTACTGCAACCAGATAGAAACCAGCTCAATACTTCAGTACCAGATAATAGAACCACAGGTAATACTTGATAAGATTGAAAGAGAATTTAATGAATCAAACCGTTCGCGCATATCAACTTTAAAAGACACATTCAAAACCATACAGGAACAATACAGTTCAACACTTAATAAAGGACCGGGAATAGAAGAAAGTGTAGAGCTTATCAGGGGATTTAACAAACACAGAGTTGCAAAATATATTGACCTTGTTAAAAATGCAAAGATTGAAATTCTCGGAATGAACCGGCTGAGAGGAATTGTAACAGAAGAACTGAGTGACCTTGGCAAGAAATTTTTTGAAAGCGGCGGAGTAGTAAAATACATTTACAGGATAAGTCTTGATTTTAAAATTATGAAAAACGGCAAAGCTGTTAATGCACAAAAAGAAGACCTTATCCGTTTATGCGAAATGTTTGAAAGAAACGGTGAACAGGTGAGGCTGACAAATGCAAATATTCCTAATGTAGGAATATTTGACGGTAAAATAGTTTTAATAAATGTAACAAGTAATCTTCCAAATGCAAAAAATAAACAATCCGACCTTATTATCAAAAACACTGACTTTGTTGATAACATGAGGGATATGTTCAATTACTATTGGGAAAATGCAATGACAATTAAACAATACACCGATAAATTAGATTGATATGTACTATAAATATCACGAATCAATTATAAAGCAATTACTCTTAATCCTGTTAATACTCCTCCTGTTGATACTGCTTTCATAGAGTTGATTTTTCTTTTGATATAAGAAAATAAATTTATAAAACGTAAATAAACATCAATTAATAATACTTTTATAAACGCATCAAATACTATTTATTGTTCACGGCATATTAATTTTACTGAGGCGTGAGAGCAATAAAACAATTTAATCTCTTTTGAGAAAGGCAGTAAAATGAAAAGAATTATTTATACTCTCATTATATTAGCTATAGTTGCAAATCCATCTTACTCTCAATTATCAGAGCAATGGTGTAAAACAATTCTTCCTGGGGAAAATCAAGAACAATATGAAAATACTAATCTTAAAGTAGAACCAAACGGAAACACATATGTTGCAGGAAGACATTCCATTGGAACAGGGATTGATCGAATTTTTAGTTATTTTATAATTTCATATGATGCAAGTGGTGTTCAAAGATATCATGGCTATTATTACAATCTATCGCTTATATCCAGCTATATGGATAATAATTATAATATGTATACCGATGTCGTAACAAGTAATTACCCAAAACAATATTATGTTCAAAAATTTACTCCTACAGGTGCATGTATATGGAGTATTGAAAGTCCATATGAGGGTAAGTTAATTATTGGAGATAACAATGGATATGCCTATAGATTATGCAGCGATTATACCGGTGTTGATTATTTAATCAAATATAGCAACTCAGGTGCAGTCCTAAACACTTATACTATTCCAAATAACATTTCTGTATATAATTTCGCAGTAGATGATACTAATTATGTTATTGCGTCAACATTAGATTCCAGCTTTTCACACGGTTTATATGTGTACAAGATTACTCCTTCAGGAACGATGTTGTGGAATTCATATTACAGACCGGATGGTATGAGTCTATCTAGTAATTACAAATTGTCAATACTACCCAATGGACAAATTTATGTTCTTTCAAGATGTTACTATTCATCCAGCGGTTATGATTATTTGCTAAGTAAATATGATTCTGCAGGAGAAATGAAATGGGTATCAACTTTTAACAGCAACGGTTTTACTAATGATTATCCTTATACCATGGAAATTGATAATTCGGAAAACATCTGCATAATTGGATCTACGTCAACAGTAAAATATGACAGCTCAGGTACTTTTCTTTGGAGACATGATCTAGCCAGATCTTCTCTTACATTTGATAAGAATAATAATCTGTATCTTGCTTCCACACTAGGTTCATGTATAAGAATATCAAGGTTATCAAATGATGGACAAATATTATGGGACTACGATTACTATACCCCTAATGAAACAGCTTCTTCATGCAGTGTAATTGATGTTGATACGTTAAATAACGTTTATATTGCAGGTTCTATGTCTTTGACAGAAACAGCTTTAGGTGCCATTGCTGTAAAGTTGCATGAAGTACCAGTAACTTACACCATCTCAGGAACAGTAAAATTCCAGGATAACCAGCAGCTTGTATCATCAGGTTATGTGAAAGCATTTCATTTTGACAGAAGCACAGGTATCATAACTACTGTTGATTCAACCGGTATTCAGGCAAACGGTACTTATGTACTTCCCCATGTTCCCCAGGATACAGTTGACATAATGGCATTCCAGGATGACGAAGAAGAACAGTCATTTGTGCCTACTTACCATCCTTCAACTATCTATTGGGAAAATTCAGTCAAGCTATATCCTACAGGTAATTTATCAAATATAGATATTGGTGTTTACAGGATAATTAATACTACAGGAGCATACCATATAGGAGGACATGTTTATACCGATTCTGAACAAGACAGGGGAAGCTTAAAGGATGCAATAATGTATGCAAGAGTGGGTAATAATTTCAAAGGGTATTCCATTTCACTTCCGGGAGGAGCTTATTGCATAGACTCTCTTTCAGCGTCTAATTATGAAATAATATGTAACCGCATGGGATATTACAGTGCAATTAGACCTGTACAGCTAACAACATTCAGTATGGATACGATTGATTATTATTTAACTAACGTGATGGTTAAGATAGAACAGCAGGGAAATATTGTTCCTGATAAGTTCAGTTTATACCAGAATTATCCTAATCCGTTTAATCCTGTAACTAAGATTCGTTTTGATATTCCGAAAGAAGTTAGAAGTCAGAAGTTAGAAGTTAGATTGACAGTATATGATTTGCTTGGAAAAGAAGCAGCAATACTTGTAAATGAGCGGATGAATGAAGGAACTTATGAAGTGACGTGGAATGCATCAAATTTCCCAAGCGGGGTATATTTCTACAAACTGCAGGTAGGCGATTATGCGGAATCGAAAAAGATGGTGTTAATAAAATAAAATTTAGAATACTCTTGCTATAAAAAACCCGCTTTTTCGAGCGGGTTTTTTATGAATATAAATTATCTTGCTCAAACAGTTTCAACACCGTATAATTTTAAAAGCCATGAAAGCTGTCCTACATGCATTGGTTCATGTCTTATAAGATGTGTTATCATTACTCTCTTTGAGTTCACTCCGCCAAACGTATAGCCAAGAAAATTTTCTTTATCAAGCTCTTCATCAGGTAATTCTTTAATTACTTTCATAGCTTTTTCATGAATTTTATCCATTGTTTCCATAACCTCACTATAGCTTGGCCATGAATCCTTTTTTTCGGGTGTAGAACCGATTTCAAACTCCTTCAGCCAGGGAATATCCATTGATGTATTTCCTACTCCCTGCAAAACAAGGAAATGCTCTGTCCACACAAGATGAGCGGCAAGCCAGTAAGCAGTGTTTAATGTTTTGCCGTTAATGCATACTTCTTCATGAAGCTTTTCTTCAGGAAACATTGAGAAATAAAATTTTGTCAGGTTTCGGACTGATTGAAAAGTGTTGGCAAGTACTTCTGATTCTCTCATATTTAATATATTTTTTTATATACAAACATAAATATAATAAAATAGACATGATTGAACAATAGAAGAAATTAAAAAAGAGATGGTGAATAGACCGGAATGGATTTAATATTTATAAAAATAAATGTAATTTATTATTATAATCAAAGTAAATGAAATTATATCTTGATACATCAGTAATTGGCGGTTATTTTGACCCTGAATTCAGTGAAAATACGGTATTGCTATTTGATGAAATATTTAAAGGTTTTCATGATATCATTATTTCCAAAGTAACAATAAAGGAATTATCAACAGCTCCTAAAAATGTCAGGGAGTTAATCAATAAAATACCGATGGTGAATTTGGAAATTGTAGAATTAACTCAAGCCGCTGAAACGATTGCAAATATATATTTAAATGAAAAAATTATTTCTCAAAAATACTTTACCGATGCTTTTTACATATTGCTATAGCTACATTAAAAAGAGTTGATATTATAGTTAGTTGGAATTTTAAACACATGGTTAATATAAATAAAATAAAAATGTATAACTCAGTAAACTTAAAATATGGTTATCCTGTTATTGATATCAGAAGTCCTGAGGAGGTAATAAAATGAATATAAAAAATTTCAAAGCAGTTGAATTTATGAGAAAAAGAAGGGAAGAGTTGTCAAGATTATACTATAGAAACAAGTCTGAATTTGTAAATATTATTAACGAAAAAGAAATAAAAACAAAGAAGACATATAAAACAGCAAATATGCATCACAAGCATAAATGATTAGTTAATATATTCGCACATAACCTTTCTTTTGTAAAATTTAAGAAGCTATGAACTTACCTGTCACAATAAGCAAGTATTAAGTAGTTTGTTAGCGAGAGTAATAAACATACAGTTTCAGATTTACAATTTCACACCAAACCCCTCTAACAATTGCGGATTTTGAATTACCAATTTCGATTCAAAGTAATAAATCTTCCTTCTACTCCAAATGCTGCATAGGATTAGTAAAAGAACCAGCGGTCATCCAATGGGCACTCAGCGGGCACTCCGTGGGCACTCAGCGGGCACTCTACAGGCAGTTTTCGGGCAGGTTTTGGGCAGGAGTTTTCGAAAAATGGCTGTAACTCATTGCAGTATAAAGAGATAACTCCTGACCAAAGTGTCAAAAATGGCTCAAAATATGGCGATTATAAGCAGGAAATGAGGTTTTTGAAAATGTACTCCTGCCCACAGATTTTTGGGAAAAAATAAACAAAATAAACGATATACCGTCGCTATAATTTAAGAGTTAAAGTAATACTTTAAGCTCATCCGTACCAATTCCTAACACACCCCTTCCGCTTCGCTTCCTCCCCTCTCGAGAGGGGAATCCTTACCTCTTTATTTATCCTTGAATTAAAATTGCTTAAAAAGCACTCTAAACACACAATACACTCTAAACACTCCACACACTCCAAACTATTTTCGTGAAATGTTTGACAAGCAGTAATCTCCATATTATATTTATATAGTAGTGAATGCTGCTGCAATTTATTACTCACTGTCGTTCTTTGTCAATATCGAAATCATAATCTTCAGGTCGTGAAATTAATTTGTTCTGGGCTTAGCTTTAGGGTCAGATATAGAAACAAAAAAAGTAAAAAATGAAAAATTCGTGAGTTCGGGAGTTTTGAGTTGGTGAGTTCGAGGGTTGTAAGTTTGAGCGTTTGAGCGTTTTAGAGTGAGTAGATGTGAACCGGTTAATAGATTGCAAATCATTTGAACCGGATAGTTTTCAAGGGGTAATTCGATAATTTATGTCTGGAGTAGTTTATAAAGATAATATCGTAATTGCAGTTTATAATTATTTATATCAGTAACCCTCACGAAGCTCGTTTCACTTATTCGGGATCTTCGACTTGTCTATCATCCATTGCAAATCTTTTATATACTTTCCCAAATAGTCCCACAGGGATCTATGGAAAATTTGGGAAAGAGGGAATAGGATACTTAACAAACTTAACAAACTTAACAAACTTAACAAACTTAAAGAACTTTCTTCTCCAGTTTCACAACATTCTCCACATGGTATGTATGCGGAAACATATCCACAGGCTGGATTGCAGTAATATCGTATTTCTCTGCAAGCAGTTTCACATCTCTTGCCTGAGTTGTTGGATTGCATGAAACATAAATAATTTTATCGGGTTCGTATTCAAGTATATATTCAGCGGCTTTTGGATGAATACCGCTTCTGGGCGGGTCAATTACAAATGTATCATACCGAACTGATTTTTCACTTTTGATTATTCCAAGGTAATCTTTAACATCATAAGATACAAAGTCACAATTCGTTACATTATTAAGCTCTGCATTTTCGTGAGCAGAAAGAATTGATTCATTGCTAAGCTCAACACCCATAACTTTATTCACATGTTCAGATATATATAGTGAAATAGCACCGCACCCGCAGTATAAGTCGAGTACATTTTCTTTGCCCGTAAATTTCCCAAACTCCAATACTGTGTCAAACAATTTCTTTGCCTGTAGTGTATTGGTTTGAAAGAACGAGAGGGGAGAGATAACAAATTTATATTTCCCGACCTGTTCGGTTATGTAGCCTTCGCCAAAGATTTCAAATGATTTCTCTCCTGATGCAACCTGTGCTTTGGAAGTAGAAATTGTATTAATGAATGTTGTTACTTCAGGAACTGCTTCCTGTAATTCCTTTGAGAATTCATTTATAAGATTTTGTTTTTCTTCGGATGTAATAAGATTAACCATTATCTCTCCTGTAACAGGAGATTGCCTGATAATTAAATATCTTAAATAACCTGAATGAGTGTGGGTAGAATAGATTGATAATTTTCTTGATTTAAAGAAATCTCTTGTAAGATTTAATATCTTATTTGATAACTCCGATTGGAGATAGCATCTTCTTATATCAATAACTTTATCAATGAATTTCGGAATATGAAAGCCAAGAGCAAAAGACCTGTCAGCCTTTTCATTATCTTTATCCTCATTGGTCAGCCACCGGCTGTTGGAAAAAGAAAACTCAAGCTTATTGCGGTAATAATATATTTCATCACTGCCGATAGTTGCGGGTACATTGATATTTTCAAATCCTCCAATCCGCTCAAAAGCATTATGCACAATCTTTCTTTTGAATTCGAGCTGGTGCGCATATTCAAGATTTTGCATTTTGCACCCGTTGCAGGTACCGAAGTATTCGCATAAAGGCACAGCTCTCAGTGCTGAAGCTGTAATAATTTCAGTGAGTTTTGCTTCAGCATAGTTTTTCTTGACTTTCCGGACCTGTGCTTTAATCACATCTCCGGGTATAACATTGTTAACAAAAACCACAAAATCAGAGGAAGTTCTTGCAACTCCCTTTCCTTCGAAGCTTAAGTCTGTCACGGTTAACTCTAAAATTTCGTCTTTTTGAGGCATATTTAGCTAAGTTACAATTAATTACAGTGTAGAATTATATTATTATTTCAATAAAATACTAATTTCATTATTATATAGTGAAAAAGAATTCTAAATTAAGCTAATCTACTGATTGAAGAAAGACAAAATACTATCCGATGCCAAAAGGGTTATCCAGATAGAGCGGAAAGCAATTAGCGACGTTGAAAGAAGGTTGAACGGGAATTTCACAGATGCAGTTGAAATAGTATATAAATGTAAGGGACGGGTAATAGTAACCGGAATAGGCAAGTCAGGTATTATTGCACAAAAAATAGTAGCCACATTAAATTCTACAGGTACACCTGCTGTATTTCTGCATTCTGCCGATTCAGCACACGGCGACCTTGGCATGATAAGAAACGGTGATGTTGTTATCTGTATATCAAAATCAGGTGACAGCTACGAGCTTATCCAGCTTCTTAAGGCTATCAAGAATTTTGATGTTAAGGTGATTTCAATTGTTGGTGACCTTGATTCTCAACTGAATGAATATTCCGATATAATAATAGATGCAACAGTAAAGCTTGAGGCATGTCCTCATAATCTTGCACCAACAACATCTACAACTGTTGCACTGGTTCTCGGTGATGCGCTTGCAATTGCACTGTTGAGAAAGAAAGATTTTACAAAAGCAGAATTTGCCATGCTTCATCCCGGCGGAGTCCTTGGCAAGAAACTTCTGCTGAGAGTTAATGATTTAATGGTGAGGGGTGAGAATATTCCCAGGGTTCATGAAAAAACTCTTTTCAAAGATATTGTGTTTGAGATAACTTCGAAACGTTTAGGATGTGCATGTGTTATCGATGAGAAAAAAAGGTTAAAAGGAATTATTACAGATGGAGATTTAAGGCGGCTACTGCAGACTATAGATCATTTTAACGGTATTAAAGCTAAAGATATTATGAACAGGAGCCCGAAGACTATCAATGAAAATATGCTTGGAGAAACAGCGCTTGAGCTGATGGAAAAATATTCAATAACACAGTTAGTAATTATTGATAAAAATAAAGTCCCGGTTGGAGTTGTTCACCTTCATGACCTTGTAAAAGCAGGGTTAGGTTAAATAAGTATGTATTTGAATCGGTTATTTTTTTTGTGTTTTGTAAGTACTATTTTAATATTTATATCAACCGGCTGCGGTTCAGATAAAATACAGCCGCCAAAAACTGATTTCATTTCTTCAGACAGCATTCCTACACAGCAAAGCTTTAATTCTACTGTTACATTCTCTGATTCAGGCAAAGTTAAGGCAATATTGTATGCAGGAAGGATAAGAGTCTTTTCGAAATTCAATTACACTTTGATAGACAGCGGGGCAAAAGTTGATTTTTATAAAGCCGGAGTATATAATTCCACTTTAACCGGGAAAAGAGGCAAGATATTTGATAATTCAAAAGATGTGGAAGTTTATGACAGTGTAAAGCTTGTTTCTCAGGATGGCTCGGTTTTAACTACAAACAAACTTTTGTGGGTGAATAAAACGCAGAAAATTAAATCGGATGAGTTTGTACATATCACAACCAGGACCGATGATATACAGGGATACGGATTTGAAGCAGACCAGAATCTGAAGAACTACGTGATATACAAAGTAAGCGGGGAAGTGCAGCAGTGAGTTGGAGAGTTGTGAGTCGGGAGTCAGGAGTTGGAGAGTCAGGAGTTGGAGAGTCAGGAGTTGGAGAGTCAGGAGTCAGGAGTCGGTGAGTTATTTTGATTTGAGATGTGGGGTTGGTAGGTTGAAAAGTTGAAAGGTTGGAAGGTTGGAAGGTTGGAAAGTTGGAAAATTGGAAGATTTCGATTTTAAATTCGCATTTGGCAATAGCTCCCTGCACGCAGTCGAAATTCGAAATTATGTGGCAGTGTCAGGTCTTAGTTTGAAAATATGGATGAATACAGCTTAACTGATTTGTGTGGTAGGAAAATTAAGAACTTGGATTAACATTAATTGACCTGACGCCTGCCTGAGGCAGTCAGGCAAGCGTTAGCTTAAGATGACCGGAGGATTTACAATTGCACATAGACAAGTCGTAGATCCCGAAGAAGCGCCGGCTGACACCGGGAGGATTACTGATAAAGTAAAAATAACATTTACAAGAAGTACATTATTGTTCAAGTTTACATATAAAATATTCATTACATTATTTCTGCTTAGCATAAACTGCATCTATTCACAGGACAAGATTACTATCAACAATGCAGATAGTCTTGTTGGAAAGATTATTAACGGTGAGCAAGTGCGTGAAGCAATGGGCAATGTATCTATAACACACAACGATGTCAGGATAACTGCGAACAGGGTTATACAATATTTTGAACAGAATAAAGCGGAGTTATTCGGGAATGTTCATATGGTTAAGGATACACTGAATATTTACGCTCCTACAGGTATCTATTATGGCAATGAATCAAAGGCAGTTTGTCCTGATGGTGCTACATTAAACGATTCAAAGGCAACTTTAAAAGCAAATTACGGTATATACTATTTTAATACTGACCTGGCAAGCTTTAAGGGGAATGTCAGAATTAACGATGCGAATTCATATACAATAACTTCCGATGCATTAGATTACTACAGGGCGGTGAGCAAATCATATGCAAGCGGGAATGTGAAAATTGTAACCGATTCCGCTGTTATAACTTCTGATAATCTGGTTTACGAAAAGCTGATTGGCATTTCCACTGCAACAGGGAACGTAAAGATTGACAGTGATTCCACTATTATCACATCCGATACATTAACTCACTACGATGGCGAAAGAAAATCAATTGCTGATAATAATGTAAAGATAAATTTTCTAACCGAGGATGCGGTAATATCCGGTAAGCACGGCGAAAACTATGAGCGGACCAATTATGCATTTGTCAGGGGTAAAGCAAAGCTTGTACAAATTGAAATAAAGGATGATAAAGTTGATACCCTGTTTATTAACAGTGAAAAGATGGAGTCATTCAGAGATAAACCTGAAAAATATGTTGCAACAGACAGTGTAAAAGTAATTAGAACTGATTTTCTTGCATCATCACAAATTGCACATTACTTTAGAAATGAATCGGGAAAAGGCGGGGTAATATCACTGGCAAAAGACCCTGCTGTCTGGAAAGATGAACTGCAGGTTACAGGTGATTCTATTTATGCTTATTTCAGGGAAGATATTGACAGCTTATATGTGAACAAAAGTGCATTTGCTTTAAAATCACATGAGGGTTTTGCAGACAGGTTTGACCAGATTTCAGGTATTTTCATGTTTATGAAATTTGTTGATAATAATATTGATTATATCCGTGTAGATACAAATGCTGCAAGCATTTATTACAGCTTTGAAAATGATGAACCCGGCGGTGCAAATAAAGCAAACGGAGAAATTATTACTTTGTTCTTTAACGATAAACAGGTTACAAAAGTGAAAATTGTCGGCATGCCTAAAGGGACATTTATGCCTGAAGGTCTCCTGGACCCAATCGAACTCCGGTTACTCGGATTCAGGATAAGAAATGATAAGCCTGTAAGAGAATGAAGAATTTAGAATGATAATGACGGGTTGTCCAAAGAGAAGACAAACAATAACCCTTTTACACTGATGTGCTTTAAATAACTCAAACCACTATAAGCACTCCACTAACTCTACTCACTCTACGCACTCTACCCACTCTACGCACTCAACCCACTCTACCCACTCTACTCACTCAACCCACTCTACTCACTCTACTCGCTCAACCCACTCTACGCACTCCTTGTACGCATTCCAAATATAACTTAAAAGGGTATTCCTATTTACAATTTAATTATTTAAATTATACTACACTAAAAACGGCTTTGGAAAAGGGGCAAAATACGGGGTTTTTTACGTATGTAAACCCTTATAGTATTTGACATTTATAAATAAATCATTATATTAGTGCAATTACAATCCAAGCTTAAAGTAAAAGTTTAAATGAAAAGAAAAAACGATGCTGTTTTGGCTATTTTTCAGTTACGGATATTTTAAATTTATTACTTTAGTATGAAATTTTTTACATATTTCATCATTATAGTTGTTTATCTCTCGCTTTACATCGATTCATACTCAGGAACTAAGTTTAAAGCAAAAGATCAAATAACAACGGCAAATAATTATGCTCAGTCTCACTATGCCGGTGGTGTTTTATGTGCTATTTTTTCGGATGTAGAATTGGATTCAACAGGTAAAGCCATGACCTGGTCTTATTATTACATAAACAGAAATATAACAGATTCCATTTACGAAGTTCACATTACAATTAATGTAATTCCAATGGTTTCAGGGCAATTTATTCCTCCAATATCGGGGCTTATTTTAAGACCGCTTGGGGGAAATTTCTGCAACAGTGATGAATCAACTGCTAAAGTTGAAAATGCCGGAGGAAGGGAATTCAGAAGGAACCATCCTCAAACCAATATTATTGCAACCATTTTAAAATTGCCTTCTGCGCCAGATACTTCAAGAGCATACTGGACTTACATATATAATGATGCTCCAAGCGGTCAGAACCGAGTGTATAATGTTGACGGAATCACATGCCAAATTGTAATTATCGGAATTAACAATATTACAACTGTAATTCCAGAAAAATTCGGACTTTACCAGAATTACCCTAATCCGTTTAACCCGGCGACAAAAATAAAATTTGATATCCCCGTGAATGATTATGTGATTTTAAGTGTTTACGACATAACAGGAAAAGAAGTTAGTGTAATTGTTTCGGAACAAATGAAAGCTGGTACATATGAAGCGGTTTTTGATGCTTCAAATTTACCAAGCGGAGCTTATTTCTACAGGCTTCAGGCATCGGGGTATTCAGAATCTAAAAAAATGTTAATTTTAAAATAGAGCAATGAATACCGTAGATATTTTATCAAAAGTAGCAGAAGCAAATAAAATCTCCACAGGCAGAGCTGAAATGATATTAAGCATTATTTTCGAGAAAATTTCAGACAAACTCCGCAAAGAAGGAGAAGTAAAAATAAACGATTTTGGTACATTTAATATAGTTAATAAAAAAACCGGTTCAACCGGCTTTGGCAGTCAGAGCAATGTATCCAGAAATTATGTTGTTTTTATGCCTGATAAGCCCTTTAAGGACATAATTAATTCATAAAAAATATATTTCCTAACTTAACGGGGAATTTATGATAAAACAAGAAGTAATTGAAAAAATATCCAAATATTTTAAGTTAACTCAGTTTGAAGCTGAGAAAATTTATGATGACATATTTTCAATTATCATAAAGGGAGTTAAGGATGACAATGTAACCGATGTTACAAACTTCGGTGAATTTGTTACTAAATATAATAATGGACGAAACGGTAATGGAAATGGTAATGGCAGCAGTGAGCATTCCAATGGCTATAAAAGGACAGTTGAATTCCTGGCATCAACAAATTTAGAAGAAGAAATAAACCAAACAATTAAAGAAAATACAAAACCTGGTTTGGAAACTTTACAAAAAATGCCGATGAATACAGAAGAATTAAGTTCTGTAAACGGTGCTTCGACCATAGAAGACGAGTTCAGGAAAAAAAGAGAAGCTTTGTTAAATAAGATCTCAATTCACCCGCTTCAGGATTCTGCCAAGGAAAAGAAGCAGCGTGAGAAACCGGCAATTATTCCAATAATAAAGGAAGAGCCTGTTACACCTGAACCGGAAATCACCGGAGAAATTCCACCCGAAAAAACTGAAATTATTGATGAAAAGGTCAATGATACAGTCGACAATACAATTGAGGAAACGGCAATTGAAGAAATAAGTGCTGAGCCGGAACCTGAAAAACCGGTTGAAACAACTGAAGATATATCTCAAAAATCATTTTCAGATTATTTTTCAGAAATAAAGACGGTTCCGGAACCCGAAATTACTCCAATTGATGATACTTTTACTCAGGAACCGCATGTTATACCTCAATCAGCAGTTGAGCTTCATAATGAAATTACACATCCTCTGTCCGGGCCGGTAATCAATCCATCCCTGATTTCTGATCTTTCTGCACCGCAGGAAGAGATAGTACTGAGCTCACCTGCTGCAGAAGATTTGGGTGAAACTGTAGAACATGTTAACGAAGACAAATCGTATTATATATGGTATAAAGATTCCGAAGCGAATGTCAGTGATACGCAGACTATGTCTTATGAATATGAACTGCTGTACCAGGCAACTAAAGAAGCTGAATATAAGTCGAAGGTAAGAATTTACGTATCAACATTTATTGTATTCTTCTCCATAGTTCTTGTCATGTTGATATTTTCACCGGTTATTTACAAAATATTCTTTTCTCCTGAGGATCAAAATGTACAAATGATAGAGCCGCAGAATACAGAAGAAGCAGATCAAAGCAGTACTCAGAACAACGTACAGGAGCCGGTAATCCAAACACAAAGTACAGAACAGCAATCGAATGATTTAAATAAGCCTGTTCAGCAGGAACAGCCGCCGGCAACGCAGCAGCAGACCCAGGAACAGGCAAAACAACAGGAACAGCCAAAACAGCAAGAGCAGGTACCTCCGGCTGCTCAGCAGCAAAATCAACAACAGCCGCCGCAGCAGCAAAAACAGCAAGAGCAGCAGCAACCACCTCAGCAGCAGAAAGATGAAACAAGCATTGCAGGTGTAACAAAGAATACAATGGGCTGGGCAGATGAGAAATTTAAAGTGATATATATAAAGCTTGATAATGGAAAGTTCACCATCCAGGAATCTGCATGGGATTCAGATGCAAAGGCAAATAAGAGAATAAGTGCTGTGGACGGTTTTAAAATAAACGGGTTAAAAGGAAATGTGGTTAGAGCCGATTTAGGCGATAAAGGTGTTTGGTTCAGGGCACGGTTTGGTGAGTTTTCAACAATTGAAGAGGCAAGAGTTAAAGCTGAAGAATTACGAAACAAAGAAAGAATGCGTTTTCAGGCACTCTTAGCATGTTTCCTCCTCTTTGCATAGAAAAGTATTATGCCGGTTATTAGAGTTAAAAAGCAGGAGTAATATCCTGCTTTTCCTATTATATCACCATGGTATGAATAAAAAGTAATTTCGTTATTTGCAATAATATTTCTTGCAGCTATTCCTTCAGTATTTACAGGTATCTCGTCATAAATATTTCCAAGAGGGTCAATGAAACATGATATTCCTGTTTGTGCACTTCTTATTATCCATTTACGGTTTTCAATAGCACGCAGTACTGCAAATCTTTCATGCTGAATTGGCCCGAATGAATTACCAAACCATCCGTCATTAGTAATTATTACCAGAAACTCTGCTCCGTTCTTCGCTGCTTCTCTTACGTAATCACTGAATACCGATTCAAAACATATAAGAGTTGAGAATTTCGAATTTTTGTTCAATGCACTATTGTTCATGTCAAAGATCACCAATGAATCACCCTTATCCCACGCGCTTATGCCAACTCCCCATTTAATTATATTACTCATAAAAGGAAGCTGTTTGTTATAGGGAGCATTTTCACTGAATGGTACAAGCTTTACTTTCATATGTATCTGATATTCATCCGTATTTTTTAATGGCTCTAGAAGTATTGCAGAATTGCAGTGCTTATACCTTCTCCTTGAATAGCTCATTATTCTTGCATCTTCAGGTGCACTTAAAGTATCCGGGTAATAAGCTATGTGGGGAATTCCTATTACCACATATTTCTTATTCAGGTTTACAAAGTCGAAAAATCTGGATGCGTAATTTAAATTATAATCCTCCAGAAAGTTAAACGGAGGAGCAGTTTCATGAAGTACAAGAAGGTCAGGATTGTATTTCAAACCGGCATTCAGTCCATTTATGTATTTTGTAACAATTGCATCCTTATTTTCAGAAGCCCATTTTTTGAACGGGTCAACATTTGGCTGAACAATTGCGGCTTTAATATTCTTGCTGCTGTCAGGACTGCTGTAGTAAGAATTATTCGAGTTAGAATTAAGTATTATACCGGATGTTATGTTCGGAATTAAAATTAGTAGAATTAAAATTGTAGTTGTGACAATAGTATTAGATGAATTAAGTTTCCATTCGCGTTTATAAATTTTTGATGCGAGAAGAAATATTAAAACAGAAATTACACAGATAAGAAAAGTTATCCCATGAACTCCGATGTACTCAGCAAACTGGATTCTGTTCAGGTTATATACTTCGGTGTTACCCAGCTCAATCCATGGATAAGAAAACTCTGTCAGGTTATGCCAGTGTTCGAATCCCGTCCATAACAACGGAAATAAAAACATTGCATATATTCTGCCGGCAGTTTTGTAAATAAGATAGGTAAGCAGTACAGGTATAATCATGAATAACGGATGAACAATAACTGTTGCAACTCCTCCGATTTTAAGGAATATATCATCACTTTCCCATCCTGCAATCCAGTAGAGTGAAATTGCATTGAATACAAACAATAATACATATCCTCTTGCAAACACCTGCCTGAATTTTAACGAATTAAAAATAAGGTAAAGCATAATTGCTAATCCAAAATAGGAGAAGAACCAGGTTTTAAAAGGGGGAAATGATAAAGCAAGCAATGCACCTGATATGGTGCATAGAATCAATGATCTTAACCTTGGATTTGACGGGAGAAATTTAGCCATGAATGATAATTACTTTAACATACATACAGCATAACAGGAGCATCCTTTTTTTGTGCCAACGAATCCAAGTCCTTCACAGGTGGTTGATTTAATCGCCAGCTGATTATCTTTTATCTTTAGGATTTTGCATAAATTTTCTTTCATAATATCGATGTAAGGACTAATCTTCGGTTCTTCCAATAATAATGTACAATCAATATTTCCAATCTTAAGTTTCTTTTTTAATAGGAGGTTGCGGCAATTATCCAGCAAAATTAAACTGGAAATATTTTTCCATTTGGGGTCGTTATTAGGGAAATAATGCCCGATATCTTTTAATCCTGCAGCACCAAGCATTGCATCGCAAACAGCATGGATAAGCACATCGGCATCAGAGTGCCCCAGTAAACCTTTCCCGTAAGGAATTTCAACTCCTCCGAGGATTAGTTTTCTTCCTCTTACTAATTTGTGTACGTCATAACCGAAACCGATTCTCATATTGATAAATATACAATTAAAAGTAAAAAGTAAAAAGTCGAAGGCTCTGAACATAAATTTATTAATTCACCTTACACAAAAATCAAGAAACTATACATTTCAGTCCTGAGCGGAGTCGAAGGACAATAGTAAAGTAGATACGGATAATCTCTGATAGCTTATAATACAGGGTTTATATTCACCAAAATATTTCGAATCATTATAACTATTGTCCTTCGACTCCGCTCAGGACTGAATTTACCGAAAGTGCGTAAGGTGACTTATAAATTCACCTTACGCAAGAGTGTAATCATAGGGTAAGATTTTAGTATTTGTATTTAATTTCAGTTCCTGTCCTCACCCCCCGACCCAATGGCATTAAGTTAAGGAAATTAAAATGGAGTATAAAAGGTTTGAAAGAACACTAAATTAACATTTAAAGCTAATATCATAAGTTC
>Ga0105092_10000066_pt1 | contig 47170 bp, 53 predicted proteins | sample PPLLak2March2015_FD_87021 | JGI IMG/M metagenome (GOLD analysis project Ga0105092, IMG submission 87021) | Freshwater sediment microbial communities from Prairie Pothole Lake near Jamestown, North Dakota, USA - PPLs Lake P7 Core (1) Depth... | ecosystem: Environmental > Aquatic > Freshwater >... | reverse complement strand
TGCAATCAATGCTCATGGAATGAAAAAGGAAGACTGTACACCAGAATTTAAGGAAAAACTTAGAGGCTTAATCAAAGATACATAATGTAAAACTTTAGAGTGGTCTGAAGAAAAAGATAGATTCAAAATAATCATTTAATAGAATCAATGCAAACCCTTTTTATATCTAATTATACTTAATTTAATCAAAAAAGTTTATATCCATTAATTTCTCTATTATCCTAAATTTGGTAGCTGTGGTCTGAAAGTGTTTGTTTTAAATCTAAAAATAAAGGTTAAAATCATGTTTTAAAACACCTTTTTATGGTAACCATAATAAATGCTTAATGACTTTATTTCAAATTCCCATGACTTTACGCTTAATAAGAAAAAAATTAATACTGACAGGGATCCATTTGAGATTTTTAAGCAAATTTATTTGAGTTATGATAATGCATTCATTTTAGAATCTTTAACCGGACCAAAGGAACTTTCCGAATTTTCAGTAATAGGTTTTGACCCCGAATTTACTGTAAAGTGTGATAGAGGAAGATTTCAAATTTATCGGAATGAGAAAATCATATCTGAAAAAAAAGTAAAGGATCCTCTTTTGGAATTAAGAAGAATTCTGCCAACAATTAACGAAAAAAAACTCCGATATATAGGAGGCGCTGTGGGGTACGTTAGCTATGATGCAATCAAATTTTGGGAACAGTTACCAACAAAAAGATCTAACAGCATGTTCCCCTTGATGGAATTCGGAATATATACTGATGGCTTGATTCATGACAAAAGAGATAAGGCAACTTATTATTTTCATATTGGTAATAAATCCAGACTTTCTGAAATAGAAAAAATCTTAAATTCCAAAAAGCAAGATTTGGTAAAATCTTTCTCTTTTTCAAAACCAGTTTCAGAAACAACTAAAAACAAATTTATTTCTAATGTGAAGAAAGCAAAGGATTACGTATACGAAGGCGAGGTCTTTCAGGTAGTAATATCAAGAAAGTTCAATTTTAGGATCCATGGAGATCCTTTGCATATATATGAGAATCTGAGGAAGTTAAATCCATCGCCCTACATGTATTTCTTCAAACGCAAAAAGAGATTCATTATTGGCTCGAGCCCTGAAATGCTACTTCGAGTAATTAATAACAGGATTGAAACATTTCCTATAGCAGGAACAAGACCAGTTACACATAAAGAGAGTGAAAATAGAAAGTTAAAGAATGAACTTTTAAGCGACAAAAAGGAGCTGGCTGAGCACACTATGCTGGTAGATTTGGCAAGAAATGACTTGGGGAGGGTATGCAAATTTGGGTCCGTGCACCCTAAGGAATTGATGATAGTGAAAAGATTCAGTCATGTACAGCATTTGGTATCGCATATAGCGGGTGATCTTTACAATGAATACGATTGTTTTGATGCATTTAGATCTTTATTTCCGGCTGGTACGGTTTCTGGTGCACCGAAAGTGAGAGCAATGGAAGTAATATCAGAATTAGAAAAGTCTGCGCGGGGGCCATATGCAGGGGCCCTGGGATATTTTTCGTTCAATAGATGCTGTGATTTTGCGATAATAATAAGATCCTTGTTTATAAATGGGAATAACGCCTACATACAATCTGGCGCGGGGATAGTAATGGATTCTATTCCCACAAATGAATACCTAGAAACGGAGCACAAAGCTGGAGCATTGTTTTCTGCAATGAAAGCAGCAAAGAACCAATCATAATAATTACTATCAATCAGATCGATTTCTGTTATATACTATCTCTAGTTAAATTTAGATGGTCACACTTCTCTAAGTTTAGTGTTATCGAAAGGTTTTGAACTTAACCAACAGTATCTGAAATAGTCTAAACACCATTCATGAAACAGTTTGTTGTTCTCCTTGTGAATACTATTAGAAAATGCTCCATTCATATCAGTTTCTCCCTTAATGGAAGGAAACATCACTAATGCTTTTTTTTCGTTCAAAACCACAGAAACTCTTACATCTTCTATCATTTTTCTCTCAACTAATCCATTCTTCAATAGTTCTTGATAATTGATCTCATTTAGAAAATCTTTACCTTTTCTTGGTATTACTGCATTTTTTGGTAATATGTAATTAAACTTGATTTTACGTTCCTTTACTGTTTTTGCAGCTACCTCCATAAGATCCAGCGGAACTTGGGGTATCATTCCATAAATGTACTCCTCAGAATATCTGTACATTTCCTTGATTTCCTCAATTACTGCAACCAAGCCTTGGATAAACTTACTATTGTCCAATGATCCAATCCTTTGAACAAACTTCATAGGGAGATCAGCAAAATAATGATCTGAAAAATAATTCTTATTTTTTGAAAGAAAATTAATAGACGGGATCTGGGTCACTATGGTGTTTCCAAATGTTGTTAAAGAGTACGACCCACTGGAATCTTTACTTACTATTCCTGCATCCATAAGTCTGTTAAAATTTCTATGCGCCTCTTGCATAGTTATCCCAAGATGCTTTGCAATTAAGGTCAAGTTCATACTAGAGTTTGTTAATGCATTTATTATCTGAAGTCGTTGAGAATTAGATAATTCTATGAATGTTTTTTCAGAGTCTTCAAAAACAGATCCGGCATTTTCCATGTCTATTACAATTATATTCATGTTTATAAGTTAATTTTCAATTTGACTGCTTTCCAAGAATCAAATTATGCTTTTATTTATAATACGGATTGTAGAATCTAGGAGATCTGTATGTGGAATTATTCTAGAGCTGGTGTCGATATAAAGAAAATTCGTAAAATACAAACCGATATCGGCAAACTTGTGTCAAAGACTCACTTTGCTTTTGAAAATAGAAGTTGGAACGTATGGTCCGGTTTTGGACACTATGCAGGATTGATTGAATTTCAATCTAAGGTTTTCGCCTTACACACTGATGGGGTTGGAACTAAAATCATTGTTGGACAATTGATGAAGAAATTTGATACGTTGGGTATAGATTGTGTTGCCATGAACGTTAATGATGTGATTTGCGTTGGAGCCGTACCAGTTGGTTTTTTGGATTATATTGCATTAAAAAAACCTGATAGTTACCTTGTAAGAGAGCTAGTGAAAGGATTAACAAAAGGAGCAAAGGAATCCCGAGTTGCAATAGTTGGAGGGGAGACTGCAATTCTACCAGATCTTCTTAGCCAAAAAGAAGAAAATTCATTTGATCTCGTAGGCTCTGTTTTTGGAATAGCTGATAAGAAATCATTAGTTATGGGTAACAAAATAACTGGAGGCGACATAATAATTGGATTAGAGAGCAATGGCTTGCATTCAAATGGCTATTCACTTGCACGCAAGGTCTTACTTCCAAGGTATAAATTGAAAAATTCTCACGCGTTTCTTGAGTACTCTTTAGGTGAAGAGCTATTGAAACCAACAAGAATATACGTGAAACCCATACTTGAGATTCTCCAAAACGAAAGAGATTCGATTCATGGACTTGCTCATATAACAGGAGGATCATTTAGCAAGCTATCGAGACTAAATAACAAAGTCAATTTTAATCTAGACGATCTTCCAAAACAGGACAATATTTTTAGTCTCATTCAGCAGGCTGGTAGAATTGCTAATGAGGAAATGTATTCTACTTTTAACATGGGAATTGGATTTTGTATTATTGTTTCAAAGTCACGAGTGGATAATTTGAAGCAAATATTAGAAAAAAACAAAGTAAAGTATCATCAAATAGGATACATAACCAAAGGAAAGGGTGCTGTATCTATGACATTAGATGGAAGAAAATATAGGCTTACTGGTTGACCATAAATGAGAATTCTAATGATCTAATGTGCTGGAGATGGATTGGTTTTTACACCGAAATTCCTATGATGCAATTCCCGAGCCAATCAGGCGCCACCTGTCTGCAATTCTTCTACTTATTGCGACTCTGTTATTACTGACCATACAAACTGGTTTCTTCAGTTTAATTTCCACAGTATGATTCTTTACATGAGTAACGGTACCGAGGGTTGCTGCAGTTCCAATGTTCAGACGCAATGATTCTTTTATTTTAATTGGATCAACTTTGACGAGCTCTTGCGTTCCTACTGCAGTTTCAAACAAATTTAGTTCTATAGTAACTTCATAAATGTCCGGAGGAAGTGAGTTTGGAAGTCCTACCAATGAGCCTATTAATGAATCACTCTTAACTATGTATGGATCCAAAGTTGTTCCAAGTGCTACCAAGCCCCCAGGCTTTACAACTTGTACAATTCCTGCTCCAGTACCTAGTGATGAGATCTTTGACATTATTGGTTCGTATTTTCCTTTCTTTTCATCATATAGTCCCGGTCGTATTTCGATTTCATCACCAGTCTCAAAATCTCCCTGGATTAGTGAACCTCCAATTACTCCACCTTTCACCTCACCTATAGGCAAACCTGGTTTGTTAATATCGAATGATCTTAGCACATGCATTAAGGGCTCAGAATTTTTTGATCTTTCAGGTGTTTTGATATTAATCTGGATAGCTTCTATTAAAGCATCAATATTTAATTTGTGTTGTGCAGAAACTGGAATTATAGGGGCGGTATCGGCTACACTTCCTTTAACAAAATTCTTTATTTGTTTATAGTTCTCTATTGTTTCTTCATAAGATACCAAATCAACTTTGTTTTGAACTAACACAATCTGTTTAATGCCAAGTGTTTGTAGAGCCAACAAGTGCTCTCTAGTTTGCGGTTGAGGTACCTTTTCATTTGCTGCTGTCACTAAAATTGCCCCATCCATCAAAGCAGCTCCTGAGAGCATATTTGCCATTAAACTTTCATGACCTGGAGAATCTACAAAGCTAACTACTCGTTCAAATTCAGATTTCTGTCCACAATTCTTACACTCAGGTTGAGTCGAATAGCTTATTGGTGGAGGACAGTTCTTACACTTGTAAAAAGCAGCATCGGCATATCCAACCTTTATGGTAATTCCCCTTCTTAATTCTTCACTATGTCCGCTTGTCCAAACGCCAGTTATTGATTCAACTAGGGTAGTTTTTCCGTGATCCACATGACCAGATGTTCCTATGTTGACACATGGTTGATAACCATATTGTTTAACGTACCATTCAGGCAGAGTTTCCTTCCAATGCAATATGTATAGTGAAATTTTACAGAGATATTAATTTAATTATGATGGTAGTATTTGGAATGATATTGATTTTTATTTAACAGATGGCTATTCTTCGGTCTTTTTAGAGTCCGTCGTCTCGGCAGTAAGCGGTAAGTTTCCTTCCAAGAGTAAACAATTTATCTGATATATCTCTTCTGTAATCATATTTCCTCTAACCAGTTTTCTTTTTCTGATCCCTTCACGATCGTCTCTCATTCCTGCCCCTTTCGATAATAAAACATATTTTTTTACACCACCATGAACATCACTGCGAATCGGTGTTCCAGATTTATCACTACCCCCTCTTAGTTCGATCTTACCAGAAGGTATACCGACCACTGAAGAATCTACAATTTCTCCTACTCTCAGACCAACTAAGGGCTGAGCCTCTTTGTCTTTTAGCTCTTTGCTAACACTTTTGCCCTTCTTATCGGAAATTATTATCTTAAACTGAGTCAATATGAAATCAACCTGTATTACAGCGCTAATTAATCTTTACGACCGGAATCATCTTAAATACTTTAATAAATGTTATTACGAAAAATATCTCAAGTGCAAAGCGAGAAAAAAAAGGAAGATGAAAAAGAAAGAAGGTGTTTTAGATGCGGATTCACAATGTTTAGTATTCAAAGCTGTCATCTTAGGTGTGAAAATTGCGGATCGGAGTTGACCTGTTCAGATAAAGGTTTGTTTTGGTAAAATCAAAAAATTCATTCAAATCGCATAATCTACAATTTTTCAATTATGCACTAAACCGAATGAAAAGTGAATTAAAACTAACAACCTTAACTTCAAACGTTACCCCCTAAACTGGTAATTATCGGCCATATTCTCTGCTTTTGACTTCATTATCTCCATATAATTTTCATAATTATCAGAATAACCACAATTTTTGCACTGTATAGTACTCATATCATCTCTTACTTGTGCTTTGTTATTGCACTTTGGGCATTTTGCATCTAGCAAACCAACACTAGATCATCTCTTCTTATTATTATATTTTAGGTGATTAGCTCTGCATACTAGATTCTCCCAATAGAGGAGTTGCCTTGACAATTATGATCTCTGAATTAGGATTATTTTTATTTATTCTTTCAAAATCAATCTTGGAGCAAGAAACCACTATGAGCTTTTTTTCACTTGAATAAAAGTCAAAGATGGAATCGTGTCTTTCTACATCTCCTACATAGTCTTTTAGTCTTGATTCCAATCTAGATATTATTTCCAATCTATCTCCTCTCATTTCATTAGGATCAAAGGTCCATGAAATTATCGCTTTTGTTTTACTAGCTTTCAATTCATATTTCTTAAGGATAATTTTGATTTGTTCAGTCAAGTATTTTATGTAATTTTCAACCGTGGCAATATTGCCTTTCAGTAGAAGTGTTAGAGGAGAAATCCCAGTGAGAGATGACAGAATAGTGTTCAAATCAAATAAGCCGCTCACAAGATCGTCAAGATATAGATCATCGAAGGATAGACTTTCCATCATCTGCGATTGAAATGAGGAATCAGCAAATTTACAAATTTCAAAAATAGGCGACATTAAACCATAGTGTCTTAAGATTCTTATACAATAGAAATATTCTGCAGATTCGATATCTGCTACTTTTAGTGTGTTGTCGGGATAAAGTTCGCTTAACATGCTTTCAAGATTAGTATTCACTTCGGATCGTGTTCCAATAATTGCATCAAATACTGTTGAGGATATGGAACTGATTGGCATATAATGATAGAAAATGTTTTTTCCAACATTAAGACCGGTTCTGTGTTCAATCAAAGTTATGTTTTCGTTATTTGCGCCAAAACCTGTAGGAACTGTGTTAATTATGGAACTATCCTTGTTCACATGTTTTATCACGTCTTGAAACTTAGATCCAATGTGATTCTTTGCGTCAGGCCATGATTTTCTTATTCTGGGAGTAAAAAAGATAAAGGACGCGTTATTGATGGCAACGTCAAAAGGTTCAAAATCTAAAAGTGTTTCATCCTGAATAAATGAAGTTACGCTCGAATATGTCTTTGCTATGTCTGGTTTAAGTGTAATTGCCATTCCTGATGAGTCATCAATAATTGAAACTGGTATACCTTTCTTGGATATATGTGATGCAATTTTGTATCCCTCTGTACTTAGACCATATACAGCTACCTTCAATGAACTAGCACTCACAGGTATTTCCGACCCCAAATAACATATTTCTGTTCCTGAACCAAAATTAAGATTGGTTGAAGAAAAGTTTTTTCCATGAGGATACTTATACATGGTGCTTGAGAATCTGGTTTGACGTTTTAACCCCAAAACAAGTAATGTTTTTCAAACACTCAGTGGAATTGCTAAAAGAAAAAGATCATGAAATCCTGTGTACGGGAAGAAACTATCGGGAATGCATAAAGTTATCGAAATTAAAGAAATTTGAGCTAAAAATAGTAGGAAAGTACGGCGGTTCATCAAAATACGACAAACTAAGAGCAAGTTCTAGCAGAATTTTTGATTTGGCAAAAGAGATAATGGAGTTTCGACCCGATCTGTGTGTTAGCTTTTCGTCGCCTGAGGCAGCAAGAGTAACATTTGGTTTAGGAATTCCACATATTACGTTTAGTGATTCCCCTCATGCTCATGCTGTTCAGAGGTTGACAATTCCATTTGTTAGTTATCTTTTATGCCCTTGGATTATTCCGTACTCTGCATGGAAAAATTTAGGAATTTCAAAAAATCAAATAATTCGTTATCACGCACTTGATCCGGTTGCGTGGATTAGAAGAGAAACTAGGAATATCGATGACGCTAAATTAAAGAGAAAATATCGCGTTTCGAAGAACAATACTATTCTAATTAGACCAGAAGAAAGTAAGGCATCCTACTTAATTGACAAAGATAGCAATGTGAATAATATTTTGGGTTCAATAGTTGAGAACTTCAATCATACATCCGACATATTGGTATTGTGCAGATATCAGGATCAAATAAGGCTCTTCAAAGAGAAATATGGCAATAAGATCAAAGTCTTGGAAAATGTAGTCGACGGGTTGGAGCTAATATCTGTTGCAGATGTGTTTGTTGGTGGGGGCGGTACTATGACTGCCGAATCTGCACTACTTGGAAAACCGACAATCTCCATTTCTCCGATCAAATTCTATGTTGATGATTATTTGGTTGAAACCGGTTTGATTCAAAAGACTGCAAATTCAACACAAATTGTGAAATTATTACATCGCATGCAATTTGATAATAAATTTAAAATCGATCAAAAAAATCGAGCACAACGAATATTGAACAAAATGGAAGATCCAGCAGACAAGTTGATGAAAATTGTTGACAGATTCGTAGCTTTATAAATCAGATATTCCATAAAAAAATGTCCGGCAGCCCGGTAGAGAATTTCAAATTCGCTGAATGTAGTGGCCAAGCATAGAGGCCTTTGGAGCCTTTGACCCCAGTTCGAATCTGGGCCGGGCTAATTTGATTTGATTCTAATCTTCTAATACCAACAAAGGGTAACGGATGATTCAACACTACAATCAAAATTATTAGTACGATCAAAATTATTTTCTTCAAATGACAATACGAATATTGATGGTATAACGCAACTAAAGCAGAACAGATTAAATGCTCCTTCCTGCGTCAAATAGAACTCAAAATCAATGATTGAGTATCTCACGATCGATAGGCCACCTTTACCCTTTACAGGACAAAATTGCTATTCAGATATTATATTCTTTTGTAGTATCAATAAGTTCATTAATATTAGAAAAAAGTTGCAAAAATCTTAGCCCCTTTTCCGTAATTTTGTAAAGATGTTCTTCCGCTTCAAGTTTTATCAAATCATTTTCAAGCATTATGGATAAATACTTCTTGAGCTGATAATGAGAGAGAAAGGACTTGTACATGATAGTTGTGATACCCACTCCTTTTGGATTATTTGCAGATTGTAAAATTGAGGCAAAAATATCCGTCCTACTTCTGTATTTCATATTTAATGCTTTTATAAATACACAATCAATTTTAATATGTCTTGTGGATGTTAATAGTGCCTCAGCTACCTAACTGCACAGACGCTAGTAAAAAGTAATAAGCAAACAAAATTATTGATCTTCAGAATTGGAAGATACTCAAATCAAATACAAGATAACGCAACTTTCAGATAATGGTATTAACATTTCTCTGTCTCTAATTGAAGATATCGAACTGGAATCGGTGTCACAGCAGCAGTTAATGCTAGAAGCTATTGATAGGTCTATTTCTGATGACGAAGTAAAGAAGCAAATAAAGCCCATACTTGAAGCTATACTGCACTCTCAACCACAAACTGTTATCAAGACTTATCCAAAGACAGTAATTCAGATTAATATGCCAAGAAAAAAGTATGAAAATATAGGCAGCCCTGCCGTTGGAAACAAGATTTTGATTGATATAAAACCTGATACCAAATAAAATGAATCTTACCGCTTATTTAGAAGCCTGTTTCCTTTGGAAATTGTCCTTGGGAAATCCACAAAATTAGTTGTATTTTGAATAAAAAATAATTGCAAAACGAGTCAAAAGCTACACTGAATACATTATTCCACCAGATACTATAGGAACTGAATCCACATTTGCAATTTCTTTTATCCTAGCTATCAAAGCATTAAACCACAGGCTATCAATCCCTTGACTCCAGATCGTTATCTTCTTGTAATCTCTTTTAAGACCGTCGTTAAAAAAGCCGTTACAATCTTCTACAGTAATATTGTTATACTTTTGGCTTATCTCATCAATCAATCCTTCCGCCTGACTTACAAGGTATACTATTGTTAACGTAGGAAAAGGGATAGTATTCGAAGCTGTTGAAGAAATATCTTCCGCCATACTGGTTCAATTAATTATTAAGATCAATATCTTGTTTTCGTAGTTCCGCTGACAATGGTGGTCTTATTTGATAGCTATTTCCATACGGCGGCCTCACATATTGGCATAAACACAGATATATTTCTGGGCTACTAGATCTTGTTCCATGAATGAAGTTGATTTCTTAAATAGTCTACTGGCAATTAACCCATCTTTGAGGTTTTCAGGTTTGGTCGAAAAGTCTGGGCACCTAAGCGCAAGTGTAATTCGACAGGGAATTAGTGAACATCTTAAAGGTAGAAACCCAGAAATTAGTTATACTCAATCGGCGTATATAATTGAATTAAGAAAAATATTTGAAAATGAGTTGGGGAATCTTAATTCAGTAATTTACATTTATGATAAGGTAATTATGTTTAGCATTCCAATAAGAAATCACATAGTTGTTATTTCATCAGACAAGAATATCGATATTGATTCTATCTTTAAACAAGTACAATCCTTCATTAAGAATAGCGAAACCGAGTTAGACCTTGAGTTAGATGTCAAAAATATTAGTCAGGACAAAAAAGAAAGTGTCAGGAATTTGTACGATTCTGGAATATCTGAAGAGATGATTGCAGAACAGGTTGACCTAAATTTAGCAACTGTCAAAAGCTTGATAAAAATTATCACAACCAGTACAAAATAGTACATTACCACTTAGTTTAGTCTAACAAGCCTTTAATTTGCTAATAAAATTAAGACAGGATTCAATATCTACAAGCTGATGGCATTCTAACCATAAGCATTCAATTCGCTTTCGGTATCTTGGGTCTTTATCTTGGCTATTTCTTTTTCAATCTTTTCTGCTTCCTGAAGTAATAATGGGACATCGCATGATACACCAGGGACAAGTCGACTTATTGTTGTGGATAATTCCGCTGCTGCCCTAAAATCAGGAATTCCTTCAACAATTTTTACCAACAAAATTACTACGTCGATACCTAATTCGGAACTCTGATTTAAAAGAACTGCTGGAATCCCCCCTATTGTACCATTTTTGAGTAATGAAATTTTCAAATCTTTTAACCTGTTTCTTGCTCCTACTGTATTTCCAATACCTGCGATTGAATATTCTTTTGAATTAATAGTCTCTGTCTGCTGAGATGGGTTAACTATATTACTGGAGCTAATTATGAGATCACATTCGTTATCCTTTGCCCAATTTAACATGGTGTTTCCAATAAAGAAGTATAATGAAGGGTCTATACTTATTTCAGAGATGAAAATTGATGTCTTTAATTCTTCATTTGCGTATATCCTTACAGGAAAATATGGAATAAAATTCCTAACAACGGATAGTTGAGAAAAATAAGATGATTCTATGGTTGCTATTAGCTGAGTATTAATTGAGTGTAAGATACACTCAGAAGCAATAGTATTAGTAATGCCCGTCGTAGCAAAGCCATCTATTACTGTTCCACCTTTGAGATTCATTTTCTTTAAAGTCTTAATCACAAAGGGCTGGGAATTAGACATTTAATTAGATTTAACGATACTACCTTAAGAATATTAATATAAAAACTGCAAGAATCACTCCACATTTTTATTTGATTTGCTTCATATACCAGACAATCTTAGTGTCTTAGCAGGTTCAGAATTTTTTTGAATTTTTCATGATTCATTTGAATTTTATAGTCTTTAATATTTTTCATGATTTGTGTCCTATCTTTATTGATTGAATCTCGAAGTCTGGAATATATTGGGCCATGTAGAAAAATTGATTGAGATACGCTTGTTATATTACTGACTCTCCTCATTGCACTTGAAGTTTCAAAATCCAAAATTGTAGGCCTGTCATCCTTTGATATTATTATATGGCGGTCAAGTCTATTCAGCTGACCATGATCAAGTTTCAGGCAATCAAGGAGATAACATTGTTCAAGGATAAGAGCAGTACATTTCAATATTCTTTCATTTGTAGTCCGTACCGAACTATACCAGTCTACTATGTTAGAACCTTTGACAAATTCCATCAATATAAAATTATCAGAAAAATTCACAAGAAAGGGACCAATTCCAATTGAGTTTGCAAGTGATTGGTAAACCACTTCATCGAACATGTTCGTTCTGTTAGCATCAGTTCTTCTAATCTTTAGAGCAAAGTATTTCCCTCTGAATCTTGCCAATGTTACCAAACCAACAGAGCCCTTCCCAAGTATACAAATCTTCTTCAATTGAACTTTGCCAAAAGAGAAAATGCCGTTTATATCCAAGGATAAGAATTCTTTTATCCTGCTTTCAAACGTATCTTGATCAAATAAGGGGTAAGTCAATAAAAATTTTAGGCTTTCCTTATTTTCACTGTCCAATAAATTCTCCATCATTAACCATGTGACTAATTGCAGTGGAAACAAAATTGCTCAACTTTCTCTCATTTCCCAAATATATTGAATAGCTTTTTTTAAGATCGGATGTAATGCCGCCATGGCTTCCTGAACCAATATCGTTTTGAATTATTATTCGATTTGCATGTTCTTTTATCGACATGTTTTTCGTTCCTTCAATACTTACAATTCTATTACTATCGGTCCATATCATGATGGATTTCTTTCCCCTTTTATTGATAAAAGAATCTGTTTCTGTTCTTAGATATATTTGAGGTCCTCTATTTACACTAATTCTTGGCAGGTTTGTAAATTCTATCATGAAAATAAATACTGCACGTTCTTCCTCGTCTGTAAAGCAATATTTCTTAATTATTTCAAATCTAGCATTTGTCAGCTGCTTTGAAATGCTAGTTAATTTTCTCTTAAGCTGCCCCCACAATATGTCCGGACTTCTTTTCTGGATCTTAAATTCTATTATTAACAAATTATATTTGATCTGATTCACGATTTTTGCATTGAATCTATGAGGCTTTGTGAAAAAGTCCATAGAAGGATTTTTCAAAAATAATCTTGATGCTAAAACAAATTTTGCAAGACACTCTGTTGAAATTGCAGCCCCAAGGTTTCTAATTGAATCAATAGGGTCGATTATTATTATGGGACTTGTAAATTTTTCAACTGCCTTCTCGTCTGGCGAGTCGAGTGAGACTATGTGGTTTGGTTCCAGTCCAGCAAATGTTTGCAGAACATTTCTAAATGAACCATATTTCAAAATGAGTACCTCTGCCACATAACCACTAAACCCTGAAACAGCTATCTGAGAACCATAAATTCCAACTGATTTAAAGTATTTTTTTAGTATCCTTACTTGACTTTTCAAAAATTCATTCAAATTGGTCTGCATGAAATCAGTATGAAATGGAGATCTGTCTGCGGCGCTTTTCCATTTATTTTTTTCAACCCTGTAACAGGGCACTATGTTTATTCTGATTCCGTCAACTTTTCCTTCAACATATGGGTGTTCAGAATATCGCAAATAAGGTTTGTATTTTTTTAAAGCGTGGAAGCCAACTGATTTTCCTAATTCTTCAAATTCTTTGCGTTCTACCTTGGGTTCTATCATTACAAAAAAGTCAATGTCTGTATCACTTTCAAGCCAGGTACCCTTGGCAAATGAACCACCAACTATTACTTTCGACACTCGCTTGTCTTTAAAGTTCAAAATTTCATTTTGAATTTCGTTTGATATTTTTTCTAATTTACTGTGTTTGGATTTTGATGGAACGGATGACGCTGCGACCTTTTGTATAACTGAATCTATCGTATTCATTTACCTTTCACAGAAATTATGTTCTCGTATATGGGACCTTGTGGTGTGGTCATGCTCTTCTTTACGGAAATTGTATCTATTTTGTCGCCAATACTAAAATTTGATTTGACTCCAGGCAACTTCAAACTAAGTGACACCTTCTTTGTTCTAAATAGTGTTATATGTGGTATTATCTCTTTTTCTATCTCTTTTTCTAACTTTAGGTCCAAATCCTCTAATTTAGACATGACCAAAACAGACAATTGATATAACGCATCTTTTGTTTTTTCATCCAATCCTATCCATACTACTTTTGCTTGATTATTATTTGGGAAGGCCCCTATCGTTCCAAAATTAATTTCAAATGATTGAAACTCGATCTCAGAAATTTTGGTAACTATCTTGTCGAGGATTGAATTGTCTACTTCGCCAAAAAAGACTAACGTGAAATGGAAATTTTCTGGCCGCACGAGTTTAAGATACTTATTTTCCAAGTTCAGATATGTGAGTAAATCCCTTTGAATCTTTTGAATTTCATTTTTTCTATAAATATCTGCAGCAACAAATACTCTCGGCACACCAGATTATCGAATTATCTAATATTAAAATTTGAATAAATGCGAATTTGAAAATTCAATTTGCGATTGTGTATTTCAGATGATTGAAACTATCATTATTTCATAGCAAATAATAAATAATTTACTAAAACTCATTTTGATATGTTATTTGGAAAGAATAAGATAAAGGATGGAGATTATGCCTTTGTAACTCAAGATTATTCTGGTAAAACTAGATTGGTTATTGGAAGAATAGTGTCTTTGACTGAGTCAGTCGCAAGAATCAGCGGTTCATATATTATCCCAGTGGGACTGATAGAGAAAGTTACTGCTGGACGAGGCGAGGGAAGGCCAAGAGATGTTCTGATGAATCCGGATCCAAATAATTGTATTTTGATGCTAATTGATAATGTTGAAACAGGTAATTTTGACGAAGAAATTGATATGAATTCATCAAAGGTAAAGTGGATAAATGAAGAAAGATTTCACATACTTGACGGTTGGATAAAAGAAAACCTTCCTGAACATTTTGCTAACGTATTAAGAGCCACAAGTAATGAAGATAGAATGCAGGCCAGGGCAATCTTATTAGAAAAAATGAATTCACTATATGAAAGAGATCTAAGAGAACACATGTATGCGGTGGCTAGAAGTACAAAAATACTGTAATTTTGAAAGTTTTATATTATGGTCATGGATAGAGCATTCTTTAAATGGAATACGTATATGCTGCATTATTACTACACAAATTAAACAAGGATATCACTGAAGATAATGTAAAGAATGTGATAAATGCTACTGGTGCGAGTCCAGATGAAGTAAAGATAAAGGCTCTCGTGGCAGCCTTGAGTGAAGTAAACATTGAGGAATCGCTAAAAGCAACTCCGATGGCCATGGCTGTGCCTGCTACAGGAGCTGCTGCCGAATCTGGAGCGACTCAGGCAAAGGATGAGAAGAAAGAAGAGAAAAAGGATGAAAAGAAGGAAGAAGAAGCTTTAGAAGGATTATCTTCTCTATTTGGTTAAGTCTACCTTTTTTATTATTTTTAGATTTTTCCACATTTTTTATTATTCACTGAAATGGATTGGGCATTCAACCTTGGAATGGCATATCAAAAGATTTTGTAAGTAAACAGTCAGTTGTTTTGGATTGTTTTGAAATGACTCGTGCTAGCTAGTCTTCAAACCATCTACATTGGCTAATTAATGAAATACTAATTGGGTGAGTAACCCTTGTTTTTCAGCTGGGCAGCTACATTGTTCGCCCTTAGTACTGATAATGAAATTATTTGTCCTGCAGTCTCTTTTGACATGTAGTTTGATTCAATTGCCAGTGACTGTGCAAGCCTGGACGCCTTTGACAGCAAGTATCCCATCGATTCTTTTGTAAAGTAACTTGATTCAACAGCAAGAGATATTGATTCATTATGCGATCTACTCAATTCATTTCTGAATTCTTTTAGATCAATTCTTAGATCATTTTCTGCAAATACTAATTTATCTTCAAGAGCATAGTTAACCACAATGCCTGCCTCAATAGGCTTTATGTTCATCTTCGAGAGCAGGGACGCAAGTTTTGTAGAAATTACATCACCGGGCCTAGCTACGATTGTATCTTTACTTACCCATATTGTGCCTTGGTCTATCTTTGTAGGAACATTTGCTTCCTTGAATTCTGATAATACAGGACCTGGGGTTATTCCTGTATCGCCAGACGGAATCATTATTTCGGTTTTAGTGGTGTCTCCCCCCTTTGCAGGTAAAAATACCTTATTTTGATCGAAAATTAGATTGAGCTTGAAGGGACTAATATTAGTAAACATTAGTGCACATTGTCCCTCTAACTGGGAACTCAATTTATCAATGCCTTTGACATCTGACATCTTTTCAAAGGCCCTTTGTGTTACCCTATTTTTTATTACCTTTATGATAATATCTTTGTGGAATTTTTTTCTTATCATCATCAATTGAGTTGCTCGTACTTTGTTGACCTTTGAAAGGGCAATTACATTGTAAGATTTTGGAAGTTCAAGCATCTGTTGATACAAATCCTGTTTTCCTTTTGGATAACTTGTTCGAGTATATTTTTCAGTAGCCATTATCTATCTCTACTTTTGTTTTTTGCTAATGCTGAAGCCTTGGAGGGCTTACTCATTGTAAACTTTATTATCGCATTGTGAATATTTTTGTCACCTTGTGGCAATTTTTTCTCAATTGCAGAAATTACTGCAAGTGCATTACCTGCAAGCTGCTCATCTTGCATTTTTTCGTCACCTATCTTGGCGGATATGTTGAGTTGATTCTTTGCCCTGGCTCTGACAGATCCTCTGAATCTATCTGCAATATTCTCTATCGGAGCTCCATAAGCAAGAGGTGATGGCATCTTGCCCTTGGGTCCCATGAACTGTCCTAACGATCGACCTACGCTGGACATAAGCGTAGTATCCGCCAAAAAGAAGTCATAGGCTTTAACAACTTTTCTTGCATCTTTCTTATTCGTGCCAAGTCTGTCTAATTCTTCGGGCTCAATAACTCTGTCAACTTCAGCCTTTCTTGCTCTCATTCCCATATCTCCGGATGCAAATACACATATGCTTGAAGTCTTGGTTGTCTCGTTAGGTAGATTTACGACTTCATTTATGCTAAAACCCTTTTTAACATCAATGTCCTTTAATATGAGTGTCAATTCGGCAGATTGAGTGAAATTTCGTTGTTCAAATCCATCTCGTGCATTTTTTATCATGCCTTTTAATTGATTATCATCAAGCATAGTTGAAAATTTTACATTTCAAGCCTCTTATAAACGTGAGTTACGTTGATACGCTTACTGGTATTATGGAAACCGTTAATAGGATTCGACCTAGCAGTCGAGAAAATCCTCTGTAATACTATTGTTGACATTATCAACTTGACAATCTATTGATTATTGAATATTAGCACGGGCCCGGAGGGCTTCGATCCCTCGACTTCCGGCTCTCTTTGTAAAGACTTAGAAGGCAGGCGCTCTATCCAAGCTGAGCTACGAGCCCATTTGTTTTGCTTCATTCAGCAAATCCTTTGCAAAAAGGAAAATAAATATTCACTTATAAACTGTTCAAAACTTTTAGCGTTTTTCTTTATTAAGACATGAAAGAGAGCTATTACATCAATCAGATTTGTACCATAATCATTTTTTCAGCGTTTCGCAAATACCTTCTTTTCTCAAAATAATTTAGTTATGATATTTTACAAAATCATTCTAAAAAACATCCACCAGTTGTTCTATCTATCTACCATTTTGTAACTTTTATGACTTCAAAGGCCTCAGCGTATTTTGAATTAATTTGATACCCTCTATAGGAACATCTGCCAAGAATTGCCGGGATCCATATTTCTCCACAACGAACAGACTGAGATTCGAAACACTCCAGAGCGTTTTTCTTTATTTCTGTGGTTTCAGTAATATTTACATACAATTGTGGCCTAAATGAATTTTCAGTAATCCCTCCAGGTATCGTAGTTTCATACATGAATATGTTATTTTGATCTCTGCAGGCAGAAATTACACTTTTTGTTAAAACCTGATGATCCTGATGGGAATCTCCGTACCACTGAGTAAAAATTGAATCAGGTTTGTATTTAGTTACCAATGAATCTATCAATGTAACCATTTTTCTTCCAAATACCATCTCATCTGGTGGCAAGTCAAGAAACACAGGAGATTTGCAACCCATTACTTTAGCTGATAACATAGACTCTGTTTTTCTACCTTCCTTGGTATCAGATTTTACAAAATTTGGTAACGTAGCTATTATGGGCTGAACCTCATAACCCATAGCAGAGAGTTTAGCTATGGTGCCACCCATGCCAATTTCTAGGTCGTCTGGATGGGCTCCGAATACTAGAATTGATTTAGATTCCATACAACCAGAGTTAGATAATTAGCCTATTTATGAACTGTTAATGGCTGGTGGAATTAATCTGTAACCTCTCAACTCTCTAAGTCTTCGATAATCCTGGTCAACTTCCATTGCTGCCATCAATATCTTGCTTTTTATTGATTTTGAAGATTGCAAGAACATTTTTGTGTCTTTGGGCAAACAATGTCCTCCTACACCATCTCGAGGCTCAAGTATTTTCACATTCCATTTGGTATTCAAGGCGTCCCTTAATTCTCCGAAGTTAACATTATTCGCTTGACAATAAAGGTAGAGATCTTCGGAGAATGCTATTTGCATATATCTGTCAGCATTTTCAATTATTTTACTCAATTCTGCAATTTCTATTTCAGATACAGGGTGCATCGGTATACCAAGACCATTTCTTCTGGAATTTTCGTGGTTATTATTATTAGCAATGTTATCATTGAATTCTAGAGCTTCGTTACCACTGTCGTAAAATTGTAGTCCTACCTTTAGACAGCAATCACTTACTCCCCCTATTACTCTAACCTGATTCACGCCATGTACATCCTCTTCAAGCGAATACCATCTATGAGGAGCATGAGCCACATGAAGTCTGTGGTTTAGCATTTCAAATATTTTCTTTGAAGTTCCTTTGGGCACTGTACTTTCTATGGAAACAAGCGAACCATTTTTGGCTTGTCTTGATATTTTTTGAGCGAGTGAGTATAAGCCATCTATAAAAGGTGTATATTCATCATTGGGATCGTGGGTCGATACACACAATATAAAAACATCAATGTCATCAAACCGTTTTATGCTTTTTATTCCGTAATTTTTTTCTGCGTCTTCTACTCTTCGCTGGTTTATATCATATCCAAATGTTTCATATCCTCTATCTTTCACATACTTTGCAACAGGCAAGCCTAGTTGCCCAAGGCCGATAACTAAAACTTTTTTTATTTGAAATCCTAATTCTGTGTGCATTTTTGCTGATATTAAAGATTCATAATATAATTATTAAAGCCTTGAGATGGAATAAAACGTAAGTTAATAACTAAAGAAATTTCTATTTAGTTCGTATAGAACTTTATGCAGAAAATTGAGGCCTCTCATCTATCCTGGGTATTGCTGTTTTAACTGGAATTCTCTTTTTGGTTAAACACACTTGCTAGATATAAATAATCTAGCAAAAATAATAGATGTGTGATAAGAATTGGTTTGATAGGTAAGACAAACACTGGCAAAACTACTTTCTTTAATTCCGCTACCTTAGGCAATGAAGAAATTGCAAACTACCCGTTTACAACAAAAAAGCCAATTCATGGAAATGCTAATGTAATTACCCTGTGTGTACACAAAGAATTTGGAGTGGAAGACAACCCTCGGAATTCATTATGTAAGGATGGGTGGAGATTTATTCCTGTAGAGTTGATAGACCTCCCTGGTCTCATAAAGGGTGCATGGGAAGGTAAGGGTCTTGGTAATCAGTTCTTGTCCGTTGCTGCACAATCTGATGTATTGCTCCACATTGTTGATGCATCTGGAAGTATTGATGCATCTGGAAAAATAGCAGAATCCGGAGCAGGTGACCCAATTGCAGATGTATCGGATATTGAAGAAGAACTGGTTTTGTGGTACCTCAAATTATTTGAAGGGAATCGAGAAAAGATTTCAAGGATGACAAACACCGGGATGGACACACCGCATGCCGTCACTGAAATTTTTGGTGGAATAGGAGTAAAAGAATGGCATGTAAGAAAATCAATCATTGAAAATAATCTAACTGATCGGAACATACATGAATTAGATTCTGATGAGAGTAGAAGATTTGTTTCTACTCTGAGAGAGATATCGAAGCCTTCGCTAATAGTTGCAAATAAAATAGATCTACCACCTGCTGCGGAAAATTTCAAGAGACTTCGTGAACACAATAAACATATGTTTGTAATTCCGTCAAGTGCTGATGCTGAACTTACTCTGAGGAGAGCCCAGAATAGAGGTCTGATAAAATATTCACCCGGAGATGAAATATTCGATATTTACGAAAATACCGTACTCAATGAGAAACAAAAGTGGGCACTCAATTTTATCAGGAAAGATGTGTTGGGTGAATATCTTAGAACTGGTGTACAGTTTGCATTAAACATCGCTGTTTTCAAGTTATTAAATATGAATGTCGTATATCCAGTTTCAGATCCAAATAAATTGTCCGATAAGAAGGGTAACGTACTTCCTGATGCCTTTCTAATGAAAAATGGTTCCTCCGTACAGGATCTTGCAGCTGATATACATACCGAATTGTCCAAAGGCATTGTATATGCCGTAGATATCAGAAATGGCTTGAGGTTACCTGGTGACTATCAAATAAAGGACCGAGATGTACTATCTATAGTTTCGACCATGATAAAAAAATAGATAATACCAAACTAGAACTTGGAATACACAATTATAAATTTTCACCTTACCATATAGAGTATTGAGTTTAAGATAGTATAAATGATGATTGTCTAAATAAGAGGGGTAAATCTAAATTAATTACAGTTACGATCTTTGGTATTTTACTTCTTATAATCATTCAGAATGTCTCTATATCTTGCATCTCTATATGCGATGTACTTTACATATTCCCCATAAGTCATTTCTAAATTGCAAAATTGACATTTCACAAAGCTAAAATCATCTGAAAGTTCAGCGGGCTTCTTACAATCGGGGCAGACTATCTTCATGTTATTATCAACCTCAATTCTAACAAATAAGCGTTAAGTGGACTCGGATGGTCAATATGACGGAAATTCCTAATTCGACACTAAACTGCCTTTAGTTGCTTCACTATTGGCTGTCTTGCCTTTCGAAATACTCTAAATCCACATATGCACTTTATTTCAGGTAACTTGGAAAGCTCTTCATTAGAAACCGGAGTACCGCATCTCATACATTCGTAAAAGACACTACCTATCGTATTTTCGCTAGCCACAATTATCATTATGTGAATTGAAATTTATTTGTTTTCTCGTAAATTCCAGTTGGATCTAAATCAAGCAGTATGTACCATATGATTTGCTGTAAATATGGATAATCATTTTAGGGACTTGACTACTGCCTCTTCCATCTCTTTTATGCAGGCGGTCAGGTCTTTCGGATTACTTTTCAACATCCCACCTGATGCAAATTCATGTCCCCCTCCTTCAACTAGATAAGCTGCTATCTTGCTACATGAAAGTCTGTCTGAATTCCTTCTTATACTAACTTTTCCATGGCGATTAATGAGCATGACGAGGTCAACCATCAAGTTCGAGAATAGCTCATGAGAAAAAAGGCTTGCCTGAACGTAGGGGTATGTAAATACAAAGGCCACGTCAAATGACAAGATTTTCTTTATTGTTAGCGTCTTCAGTGATTCTCTTTTTTGAAAATCCGCAACTTTTAGGAACTTTACATAATCCTCTTGCATATCTGAATCCCACAATATTCCGTTCGAAGCTTTTTGTGCCAGAAATTCAAGTTTTTGTCTAGAATTTACACTATTTCTGTAAAAATGGATTAATTCAGAGACCCTGGAATCATGTCTTTTGATATCGCTCATAAAGTCCGAGCTGTGAGCTATCATCTTTAACTGCTCAGCAATCTTGTTCTTGTACATGAATTTTTCATACATGATTTCGGTGGCACATTTTTTTCCAGATGAATTATGAAACGATTTACACATCTTTCTAATTGACATTAACGATTTTTTTTGCCAGGGATGATGATCAACCCAAATAACAGACCATTGTCTCCTTTTTAGATATTGTATTGAGTCCACGCACAATGCAGACACTTTATCATCATTTATACCAAGATCAGAAATAACCACAAGGCCCGTGGTTGACTTCTTGGATTCATTTTTTATATAATCAAACATTTTTTTAAAATTATCCAATCCATAGTTATAGAATGAAAGATTAGCCCTAGGAAACTTCATCAACGCAACGGAAGCAGAATATATACCGTCAATATCTGCTTCGTGTGAGCATATTATAACACGCATTTACTGGTGTAGATGAATGAACTGAATAAGTATTTAGTGCGGCACTATTTTCCTACCTGTTATCTTCCGGCTTTAACAAATGAACAAGTTGTGTCTGGGCTCGAATGAAATACTTCCAAGTGGTGGGTGAGTATCATGATCCACTCGATCAGAAGTATAATTTTATATTTGATAGCATGTCTCAAATATTACAATTCCCATCATGTACTATTCAATTGAAAAAAGGATAACTGCTAGAACTGTATACCTTATTGTTTTCTATATATCTGCAATCATTATGACCACGATTACATTTTATGCATTATATCAAAGCATAGTTGAGTATGCTGCAACTGGGAAAATTGTGATAGGAGAGATTTTAGTAAAAACAGAATTTCCATTCAAAGGACTTTCAAAACTGATTACCTACCTTATGATTGTTTCAGTTATAGCATGGTACTGTGTTACCAAATTAGGTAGTGACAAAGTAAAGGACGTTTCGCCGGCTCTCCGCTCAATACTCCAGCTAATCATTTTGGCGATAGTAGTTGTTTCACTGTATGAATTTGTATACAATTTTGTCGTATGGAGTTCTATGATAACGCTCAATGCCTTAGGTGGAAGCATTAATTTGGATAACATTAGTATTCCGTATCCAAACCCTCAAACACCATGGAATCTGGTCTTTGCAACAAAGATGTCATTGGCCGCCTTCTTGATTTCTGCTCATGGATTCTACATCATTTCAAGGAAGGGTAAGACTTGATCCTAAATTTTCTGTGATAAACACGATCTAAAAGTCTTTTCGAATGACTTCCTTAGTCAAAGTTATATGCCCGTTTTTTACTCACAAAATGTAGTAATAAGATGACCTCTAGAGAAAATTCCAAAGACCAAATTTCAGCTGAGCAAAAAATCAGTGAGATGCTCCAGCAATCAAAAATACTAGAAGCTTACATGAATGACATTATAACCAAGGAATCCACAGTAACCAGACTTATAACAGAGGCCCATCTGGCTTCAGAGGCAATTCGAGAATTGTCTTCTACTAATCAGGAGGAATCTCTCGTCCCGATAGGGATTGGCGTATATCTCAAGGTCACAGTTCCGCAAGTAAGAAATCTGCTTGTTAATGTAGGCTCAGGCGTTACTATTGAAAAGTCTAAGGAAAATACGAAAAATTATGTTGAGTTAAAAATTAAGGAATTTGATCTGGCATTAAAACAATTACAATCACAAAAAGAGCAGATTGCAATTCGTATGAATCAACTCCAAAATGAAGTAAATACTGAAATGCAAAAATCCCAAAGAGCTCAAAATTCATAAGAGGTAGGATTGCACTCCGTTTGTTTGAAAAATTAAGAAAAATATTTTCTGAAACCACAAAGAATCTTGGTCAAAAATCATTTTCTAAAAAGGATATTGAGTCTATTCTGGACGAATTGCAGATAAGTCTTATGGAAAATGATGTAGCTCATGAAATTGTTGATGAAATGACATCCAAAATCAAAACAGAAATGTTGGATTTGAAGCGTGAAAGGAACGAAAATTCCGATGAGGTAATCACGACAAAATTATACTCTTTTTTACACGAGTTATTCTTGTCTACTAACACCAAGACAGATGTTATTCAATCTATTTTGGAAAAGAAAAAATCAAAAGCTGGTCCGTATTCTATTATCTTTCTTGGTATCAATGGTACAGGAAAAACTACCACTATTGCAAAATTTTGTAAGTTGTTAAGGGATCGGGGCATTTCGGTTGTTCTGGCAGCTGCAGATACACACAGAGCAGGTGCTATAGAACAGATAACGCATCATGGTAACAATCTTAATGTTAAGGTAATCTCACAAAGATATGGCGCTGATCCGTCGGCAGTTGCAAGAGATGCACTAGAACATGCAAAAAAGAATTACATTGATGTTGTATTGATCGATACCGCTGGGAGAATGCAAACTTCAAAGAATTTAATGGAGGAAGTTAGTAAGATAATTCGAGTTACAAAACCTGATATGAAAATATTTGTTGGTGACTCTCTGGCGGGGAACGATACTGTTAACCAAGCTCGAGAATTTTTTCAATATACGAAATATGATGGTTCGATATTAACAAAAAGTGATGCTGACTCCAAAGGTGGTGCAGCCATTTCAATTGCTTATTTGACACATAAGCCTATCTTGTATCTTGGAATAGGACAGGGATATGGAGATTTGGAAGAATTTGATTATGACAGATTTCTTGATTCTATTTTCGAAGATAGAGTTTATGAAAAAACTGGTGAACAGCTGACACCGAGCGAAGTATCTTCTACTGAAGATATTAGCCAAAAGGAATCTGAAATTGAGATTCCAAGTGTGGAGCCACAATCCGATACTGCTAAACAGGCAACATCAGCTAACGATGTTGATAAATTGATGGGGACCGAGAAACTATCATCAATATCGCCAGTATTAGAAGCAGAATCAAAACATATTAAAGATAATCAGAGGTTGATTGATGGCCAATTAAATCATAATTCAGAGAAAGCGAAAATGGAATCAAATGTGGAGATAAATGAACCTAGATCAAAGGGTGGGTCATTTTTCAACAAGTTCTTCAAAGATAATAAAGATAAAGACAAAAAGGATACTGATAATGGTAAACAGAATACAACTGATAATATTGAAACTAAAAAAGAAAAGAATAAGAAGGAAAATAAGACTAAATCTGAATCTGAAAATGAAAAGGAGAAAGAAGGAGTTGTTTATTTGACTGATGATGATATAAATGATCTCATTAAGTAGGAAATATCTCACTAGTATTGAGGATTTGACTGTTGAGGAAATTCTAAATTTAATTGAACATGCAATTGAGTTTAAGAAGAATAAAGATGGGAACAGTAGCAATCAATCCTTATCTGGGAAGACGCTTGCACTAATGTTTGAAAAACCATCCACTAGGACGCGCTTGAGCTTTGAAACTGCCATGTTTCAACTGGGTGGGAATACAATCTATCTAAATTCCAATGATCTTCAGCTATCTAGAGGTGAATCTATTGAAGATACTGCTAGAACAATCTCATTATACGTAGATTGTCTGGTGGCAAGAGTTTACTCTCATAACACAATACTAGAATTGGTACAAAACTGTAAGATTCCTGTAATTAACGGCCTATCTGATTTATATCATCCATGTCAGATTTTGGCTGACCTTATGACTATTCTAGAACACAAAAAGAGCTTTGAAGATTTAACACTAGCTTGGGTTGGGGATGGCAATAATGTCTGCAACGACCTGTTAATCGGATGTGCAAAAATGGGAATTAATATCAATGCTGCCATTCCACAAAGCTACGAGCCTCCACAACCAATACTTGATGTAGTAACCAAAGAATCAAAATTGAAAAACTCTAGGTTTACTATAGTACGGGAACCAATTGATGCAGTAAAGAATGCAGATGTTGTAGTTACAGATACGTTTGTCTCTATTGGAAAGGAAAAAGAAGACGAGAAAAGAAAATCTACTTTTATTCCAAAGTATCAAGTAAACGGAAAGCTCATGAGTTACTCAAGAGACGATGCAATTTTCTTGCATTGTTTGCCTGCAAGGCGCGGGCAGGAAGTAACGTCGGATGTAATAGATGGAAAACAATCTGTCGTGTGGGACGAGGCAGAGAATAGACTCCATGTACAAAAATCACTCCTCGCTAGTTTACTTGGTTAAACTATGATATTTTTTATTAGAACTTATTATCTTCAAACCATATTTTCTTCAAGTTTTTCCATGTATTACTACTAGATTAAGTATGAATGTCACATGAATAGTAACGATTTTCATAGCATGCCATAGCATGCATTAGATTAGTATCAGAATTAGTAGTACTATTGTTGAGAACTAGATTTGGTCTTTATCAAATTTATTGTATTTGTTATGTTTTCTTTAGAACTATCAACATTCTTTTTCTTTTTCTCTACCTCGTTAAAGTATTTTTCCAAGAGCAATCTGTAGTTTTTTATGGTCTTGATCTGTTTCTGTGGACCCGGAGAACCTTCAGAACGGCGGTTTGCTACAGACTTTTGAGGACTACTATTCTCAATAATTTGAATTAGTTTACCGGGAGGCATCTTTATTTTCATCTTTTCTAAAACTTCACTAATGTCTGAACTGGACAAATACTTCAAAGATTTTGCATCTTTCTTATTCATCGCTGTGTTAACAAGCGCTCCTACTAATTTGTGGGCAATTCTGAAAGGGATCTTGTGATTCATAACTAGTACTTCAGCTATGTCGAGAGCTATTGCATAACTGGTGTTTGATGCTTTGGCCATGACATCTTTGTTCACCGTTACAGAAGCAATAACGTCATTTACTATCTCCAATGACGAGGATACTATGTCAACCGAGTTCCAAAATGGAACCTTTGTATCCTGTAAATCTCTGCTGTACCCGGAAGGTAATGATTTGAGAATTGTCAAAATACTTGTAAGGTTTCCGATTACAATCGCGGTTTTTGATCTTATCAACTCCAATGGATCGGGGTTTTTCTTTTGTGGCATGGCACTAGAAGTTGATGCATGCTTGTCATGAATTTCTATGAATCCAAATTCTTGCGAAGACCAAATTATCATGTCCTCAGCAATTCTACTTAATGTTATCATTATTGAAGATATATCTGATACAAACTCAATCATAAAATCTCTTGAAGAAGTCGCATCTATTGTATTTGATATTAAATTATCAAAACCCAATAGTTTTGCAGTCATCTTTCTATCAATTGGAAAAATCGATCCTCCTATAGGACCAGCACCCAGTGGAGATTGATTTATCCTATTGTATAATGAAAACATTCTATCTATTTCTCGCATCAAGCTTTCAGAATATGCCAGCAAATAGTGGGCAAAGTTTCCAATCTGGGCGTGTTGTAGATGGGTGTAAAGAGGCATTATTGAATTCAAATTTTCTTTGGATTTTTGTAATAGTAATCTGACGAGATTATTCAGCTGAAATATAATATCAATTAAATCGTCTCTTGCTTTGATTCTAATATCTGTTATTACCTGATCGTTTCTTGATCTTCCTGTTTGGACTTTACCTCCTACATCAACTCCAATTTTTCTAATTAATTGAGCTTCAAGCGCTTCATGAATATCTTCAAATCCTTCTTTTGCCAGTTTTTCTGGGTGGCGCAGGATATGATCTAGCTCATTTACAATTTCTACAAGTTCGTCCTTACTTAATAAGCGAATATCATGAAGCATTATCACATGTGCTTTGGTACACAAGATATCATAATAGAGAATTTTATCATCAATGTCAATTGACGACAGGAAATTCAATGCACGTCTATCAAGATCTTGTTTGTGTCTTGATCTATACATGATGAAAACAAACTACTGCTGGACTTATTTATTGATATATATGATATTGATTTTTGTGGTCCATTATCTTGATTAGGGACAATAAAATCAATAGTTATATAGTATAAAAATAAATTCTCTACATATATGAGTCAGGAAATTCAACAGTTACGAAAATCAATATTTGATGAGCTCACAAAGATTGTAGACCCAGAAATTGGAGTTTCCATCATGGAATTAGAACTTATAGATAAGGTAGATATCGAAGAAGGAAAGGTAAAAATAGACTTGCACCTGACAAGCCCCTTTTGTCCTGCAATATTTGGTTTTAAGATTGCTCAAGATATACGGGATAATGTCTACAAGATTCAGGGCGTAACGGAATCGAAGGTAAATGTAAGCAATCACTTTATGGCTGATGCCATAAACAAGCAAGTAAATGAAAGTAAATTACCGTCAAAATAGTTCGCCCAGGCTAAAAATCTAAACTAACTATTATTGTCATTATTTTCTTTGTCCGTTATTATTTCAATTTTTTTTGCTGGCTCTTTGTTATTTTTTGAAATACCTAGCATGTAGGACCTTAGCAACTGAATACCCAAGGCCGGGTCTACACCTTTTGGACATACTTTGCTGCACGATCCTGCAAAGTGACATCTCCATATCCCATGTTTATCATCGACTATGTTCAACCTGTTCTTTGATTCATCCCTTGTGTCCGCATAATACCTGTATAGTTGTGCCAAAGCTTGAGGACCAGGAAATCTCAAATCCGTACCGACGGTTGGACATGCAGAATAACATAATCCGCATTTTATACAGTACGAGAATTGAAGATATTTATCTACATCTTTTGGTGATTGGTAAAATGAAAATGTCTTTTTTTCAGTATCATTTTCAGAATTATCTTTGCTCTGGATGTAAGGTTGCATTTCTTTATGATGGTTAAAGAAAAGCGAGAAATCAGTAACCAGATCTCTTATTATGGGAAAATTTGGTAAAGGCTCACATTCAATCGTTGATGTATCCAATTCGGAGATTTTAGTGTAACAGGCCAATCTAGGAATCCCGTTAATTTTCATCCCACACGAACCACATGATGCCATCCTGCAAGAATATCTGATGGCAACACTCGGATCTATGTAACTTTTTGCATACAATAATGCATCCAATACCGTAGTCCATCTTTTGTATGGCACTTTAAAAGTGTCATAATGTGATCCTGTTTTTTGTCCCCTATTTTCTCTATATACTTTTAGTGTTATCGTCTCTTCTTTTTTATTCTCAGTATTACTCAATATTACAAATCACAATCCATTTGCCAATATTATTGTTCTAGTTCCATAAGCAATAAGCGCAATCATTGCAGAAATGGTGACAACTGTAACCATATTTTCCCAGGGTTTGGTCTGTCTTAGTTCCAGCAATATTATTCTCATTCCATTAAAACCATGAACGGAAATCAATATAAGGATTGACTCAAGGATGAGAACATAAATGATATTCTTGTAATTTGCAATGATGTAATCGTATTCAAGACTCAATTCAAATGGAACTATGAGCCTCATGAGAATATGGACAGCAACCACAAAAATTGCAGCAATACCTGTAATGTAATGAATCTTCATTATCTGACTTTCTTTTAGCACTCTGTGACTTTCCATGATTACTCTCCAAACAAGATATTAAATCCATAGAACATTGCAGCGGCAGATAGAATCAGTGCAATCCAAATGCCAGACTTTTGTCTATAATTTAACGATGAAGGACTATAAGGATAGTCGGGTCTACTAGGAGTCCCCAATCCGATACCTGCATGAGTAAAGATTAGACGAATACCATTTGCGGAATGAAATGTACTTGCTCCTATTACCATAATTAGGAACAGATGTCCCCACACTGTCTGAGTTAGTTCTAAGAATGATTCCCACGCATTCTGGCCATTGACTATTGTACTTGTTTCATACACATGTCCAATGAAGTATATCAGGAGAAAAACCCCTGTTAATCTCTGAAACCAATAGGAAATACGTTCCCATCCATATCTTGTTGGATTGAGCCATCCCTTTAATCCTTCCAAATTATTGCGACTTGGCTGTTCTATCTCTTTCATCAGTATTTTCTCTCTGCTGGGACATACCTTGTTAATGTTACCGGATGCCATGAAAATTGAGGTCCATCATCGTCCTTATAGTATGCTAATGTGTGCTTTAAGAAATTAAGATCATCTCTATTAGGATAGTCCGTCCTGGAATGTGCACCTCTTGATTCTCGCCTGTTCAATGCACCTACAATTATTAATTCTCCTATTCTCAATAATGAATCTATCTCCATTACATTAATGAAATTTGTGTTATATTCCTTTGCGCTATCATCAACGTGTTTCCAAGTTAATTTTCTAAGCTCTCTAACTTTATTTAGACCCTCAACGAGGTCATTTTCATTCCTAAAAATATATGCCTTAACATCCATCAAATCAGTAAACTCCTTTCTAACATCATACGGGTTTACCTGACCCCTTCCCCTGAAAATCCCATCAAATATTCTCTTTTCTTCTACCTGAATCTTGTTATCTGCTATGCTAAGCGTCATGTCTTTTTTCTTCTCTGCATAATCAGCTGCCAATCTTCCCGTTATACTTCCCCAGACTAAACATTCAGAAGTAGAATTTGCTCCAAGTCGATTTGCTCCATGAAGACTGTTACATGCAGCCTCACCCGCTGACCACAAGCCATTCATCTCCGTTTGGCCGTCTATATTTGTGTGAATTCCACCCATCATGTAATGACATACTGGCCTTATCTCTATGGGTTCACTAATTATATCAACACCTGAAAATTTGATACCTATCTCTCTAATCCCGGCTAATCTCTCCTTTACTCGCTCTTCTCCCAAATGCGTGAGATCTAATTTGAGACAATCAACACCGGTTTCATGCTTAAATCCTCTTCCATTCTCGATTTCTTTTATCATTGATCTGGAAACTACGTCACGAGGAGCAAGTTCTAATTTTTCTGGCGCATAATTTTTCATAAATCTTTCACCCCGGTTATTAATAAGGTAGCCTCCTTCTCCCCTGGCTCCTTCAGTTATAAGAATACCTGATGGAAGAATTCCTGTAGGGTGGAATTGAACAAATTCCATATCCTTTAGCGCCAGACCAGATCTGTAAGCCATATCCAGACCGTCAGGAGTAGAAGAATACGCATAAGTTGAAAAACTGTAAAGTCTGCCAGCTCCACCAGTGGCAATAATACCGGAGTTAGATTTGAAAACATTAAAGTTACCACTTTTCATCTCTATCGCAGTAACACCGGCAAAGTTATTGTTCCCATCATCTAGGATTGAAGTACAAAACCATTCATTGTAAAAGTGAATGTTATTATATTTTAGACACGTATCGTATAGTGTCTGCATTTCATAGAATCCGACTTTATCCTGTGCATATGTTGCCCTTGGGAAAGAATATCCTCCGAACTTCCTCTGATCAATCCTGCCATCATCTCTTCTTGACCATGGCATCCCCCATTTGTCCAATTGATATATTTCATTGGGTATTTCATGAGCATGTTTATCGGCAACATCCTGATCACAAAGAAAGTCACTACCTCTGATAGTATCATAAATATGGGATTCAATGTTGTCACCCTCATCAGAGAACAGGACTGCCGCAGTTCCACCTTCAGCTGAAACGGAGTGTGAGCGCATTACCTGAACTTTTGAAATTACTCCTATGTTCAGTCGCCCGTTTCTCGTAGCACAGGAAATAGCAGCTCGCAATCCTGCCAAGCCCGTGCCTATGATCAGGACATCATGTGAAATACGGTCTGTCAAATAATTATTGCAACCTCGACCATTATCCTTTACGTTGACGTCTGTATCTAGTAATAAATATATTATTCTTTTTTATTGGGATAAAAAAATATAAAAATGAAATATAAAGGAAGACACAGTTTATTTGTGAGGAACCATTTTTTCATTAAAGATGACCCTGAATTGTACTGGCAAGGTTCTTTTGACAACCAATACTTCAGATGATGGCATTGCAGAAGCTGCAAAAAAGAAATTGATAGAAAATGGCATAAACGAGGCACAGATAATGTTAGGGCACGACATCCAGATACTCGAAATAGATGATCTCTATGTTAGCTATGATCCACCGGATTTAGTAGTGAGAATCGTATATGATAAGAAGGAAAATGGTATGATAAAGATGAAGAATATCCGGATGATTAAGATTTAGCGAAAATAATAGACAATTAAACGAATAACTAATTGAAAGAGCTTTAAATCATCTGATCCAAGTATTTTGCAATTTCAGTAATACTTTGCTTTTGTTCCTTTAATCCTGTTTTGATGGTAACAATACCTTTTTTGAATTCGTCAAGGCTTACTATTATGATTGCGAGTGCATTCTTTAAGGAAGCCTCATGAAACTGTTTACTGATGGTCCTTCCGTTTATATCATAGTCAGTAGAATATCCGAGATCTCTTAAAATTGAAACTACTTCTAACGCATGTTTTTTTTCTTTGTTCGAGTCATATGTGACATAAATCAGTGGTTTTTTTAATATTTTGGTAGATTTGTCTTTAATAGCAGATAATATCCTTTCCACTCCTCCTGCAGCACCGGTTGCAAACAAATCCTTTCTCCCAAATGCCTCTGTCAATTTGTCATATCTACCACCGCCTACCAGTGACCCGACTTGTGAAGAAAGTTCTTTAGCTTCAAATACCAACCCGGAATAATAATCAAGACCACGTACGATCCTAAAGTCTACCATCATGTTTTTTACCCGTCTAGATTTTAGCGAATCAATCAATTCCCGTAGATTGCCTGACGATTTAAATTCCATTAGCTTATCATTATCTAATATTTTATCTGGTCGATCGGTAACGGAAACAAATTTGATAAATTCTTGCAATTTGACAGAGTCGAGCTTTCCTGCATACTCATTAATGATTTGTTCTGAACTTTTTTTAGATAACTTATCAATAGCCCTCATCATCTCACTTATCACAGAATTATCTGTTATCCCCAGATATTTTGAGAGATATTCTTCTAATATTGATCTGTGATTTATCAAGATAACAAAATCAATTTTCAATTTACTCAAAAATGATGAAACAAAGTCTATCACTTCTGCGTCGGCATCTACATCCGGGGATCCAAATATTTCAACGTCCCATTGATGAAAATATCTATACCTGCCATGTTGTGGCTCGTCATAACGCCAGACACCTCCAAATGATGATAATTTTGCTGGAAGTTTAAGATCTCTACGCATAGAAACAAATCTTGACAGTCCGATAGTTAGATCAAACCGTAATGCAATGTCTCTGCCTCCTTTATCTTTAAAACTATATGTTTCTTGAATTATTGATGGGCCACTTTTCGCTTCAAGGGTAGATAATAGTTCCAAAGTTGATGGTTCGATTTGATTAAAATCAAAGATTTCTGCAGTTTCGACAAATTTATCTCTGATAAAGGAAATATTTCTTAATTCCTCATATTGGACATCCCTCATTCCTCTCGGAAGGTCTAATTTCACAATCATGAGGATCGTGCGTCATCATTTAGATTTTGCGATTAGTTATAATAAAACCTGGACAAAAACAAAGATTATTGTCTGGCGGTTTCAAATATCTTGAGCACATAACTGACGCATTTATTGAGGCATGGGGCGACAGTTTAGAAGAAGCTTTTTCCTACGCCGCTTCAGCTACAATTAATGTAATGTTTGAAATCAAAAATGTCAGAGGAACAAGGAAAACTGATTTCCATGTGGAAGGGGAAAATTATTTAGAATTATTGTTCAACTGGTTAGAAAAGGTGCTTTTACTTATTTCAATAGATAATCAAGTAATATCAAGTTTCGAAATAAAGATCTCCAAGCTGGATACAAAATATCGTCTAGCTGGATCGGGGATGGCCGAATCAATAGATATGTCAAAACACAATTACAGGACTGAAATAAAGGGCGTCACCTATCATGAAATGGAAGTTCTCCAGGAAGATGGTCAATACAAAGTCAGATTCTTGCTAGATCTCTAACCAATGAAACTAGATTCAAGTATTTTGATTAGAGACCTTTGGTTCTAGTTGACTATCTAATCAACTCTTGATTTTGAAAATCTGGGCATTACAAGATTTAAATATCAATTCCGATCATAAATTGTAACAATGAGTTCAAATCCCGAGAAACCTGCATTAGTTGAATTGTCTGAAAAGAACTTTGACGAAGTTATCGGTGGTAATAAACCGGTTCTTGTTGATTTTTGGGCAACATGGTGTGGCCCATGTCAGTTCATGCTTCCAATCTTCGACAAGCTCGCAAAAAAATATGAAGAAAAAGTTGTTTTTGGTAGACTAAATGTAGATGATAACCAGGGAGTCGCAATGAGGTTTGACGTCTATGCAATTCCCACGTTCATTGTATTTATGAATGGAAAGCTTGTCGAAAAAGCTGTAGGGGCAGTTGGTGAAAAGGGACTAGAAGGATTATTGGAAAAGTACCAGTAAGAGAACTAGTTTCAAATTCCAACGCAGGTAACTAAAAGAACTTTATTTCATATATATCCAAACGCAGGATCTACTTCACGTTTCTTGGACAATATGAAATTAAAAACTTGCTGTTCTTCTTCATTAAACCTATCCGCGAATCTTTCTAGTAAAATTCTTGCTTCCCTGCTATTAAGGTCAGTATAAAATATATCTCCTTCGTTTATCTGTCTACCGACAGTGGGTTCTTTTATGGATAGTGCAACCTGCATTCCTTTATCTGCAACTTCGAGATTTTTCCCCTCATTTTGTATTTGATGTATTACTCCTATTTTCTTACCTTTTTCATTCATCACAGAAATCTTTTGTCTCAATTTACCAATCAAAATTTCGGCGCCAAATACCGCAGGGTTATTTCTTCTGAAGACATAACCTTTCATGAATTGAAATTTACAGATTGGGGGTATTTCATTAAATATAATTGAATCCTCATGAACCGTTTCATATGTTACCCATTCTGAGTAACTTCGTACTAAATTATAAATTATTTTTTCGTTAAAAATTTTTATCTTTCTTTCAAATGCTTCCTTCTCAGCATCTTCAAGGACCTTTACATTGAATCCTAGCACTACTCCAAGGTAACGATCTTTTTCCCTAACCGCAGAAGCAGAAAGAATATCTCTGCGTATAACATTACCCAGATCCGCAGATCTAATTGGAATATTTTCCTTTTTCAGTAGTTCAGTAATAGCTTCAATAGATCCTATAGTATCGCATCTTAGAACTATCCCATTTGATTCTGTCTGTATTATTACTGACCTTATCTCAGATTCAACACTAGATCTTAGTTTTTCTTCATCCTGTGGATTTTTGACAACATAGAGCGGACTTCCAGCAAGTACGCCTTCAAGGTCGGGGGAAGTGATTTTTAATCCCGCAGCTGCAATAACCTTGTCAACATGTCTGAATTTATCCCTTGGATCCCTCATTTCATCGAGCGGTTTTGGCAACAATAAAGCCTTGATTTTGGTAGTGGTAACACTATCTTTTTTACCAACCACAATTCTATCACCTTGTTTTAGGGTACCATCTAGAAGGATAATATTTGCTGCTGGTCCTAATCCAATTTCATCATTGACTTCTAGTACAATTCCCTTTGTTTCGGTCTCATGACGTTCTAATCTTTTTGACATATATTGTTGAGTCAATCCAACAAGTACGGCTAGTAGCTCTGGTATACCCGTTCCTTTTGTAGCACTTACAGGAACGATAGCAAGTTCTTTTGTAAAATCTTTGACACGCCAAAATGCCTCAGAACTATATCCTAATCGAGAGAGGGCACCAACCACAGTATAGACTTTTTCATCCAGAAACGACAGAATTGTAGAGTCTTGTATTTTCAATTGTTCTGCAATTAGAATAGAGCTGTTTTTTTTCCAGCCAGATATTTGGTCTATCTTGTTAAGCGCAATTACAAATGGTACTTTTCTATTTTTTAATATATCCAGGCTTTCAATTGTTTGGGCCTCAAGTCCTTTGTTCACGTCTACCACAACTATTGCAATATCTGCAGCCGAACCACCTCTCATGCGAAGATTTGCAAAGACTTCGTGACCGGGAGTGTCGATTACAAGTAAACCTGGAACAGGATTTTCTGACTTTGACAATTTATCAAATAATTTTCCTGTTATCTCTTTGATTGTTTCAATTGGGAAATAACTTGCACCAATATGCTGTGTTATTCCTCCAAATTCTCTGGATTGTACTGCTGTTCCGCGAATCTTGTCAAGTAGCGATGTCTTACCAGAATCTACATGACCCAATACTACTACGACTGGTTGACGAAGTTCCACTTAATTAAAAATGATTTTAGACTCTTTTATGAAGCTTTCAGCCGAGTCAGAAGCATGTATTATGTTATCGGTAAAGCCTATCCCAAAATCTCCTCTAATTGTTCCTGGTAGCGCGTCAGTTGATTTGGTGTTTCCAACCATCAATCTTACGGTTGAAATTGCATTGGTTCCTTCTAAAATACACCCAACAGTCTTGCCAGAACAAATGAATGAAACCAGTTCATTAAAAAAATGCTTGTCTTTGTGCACTTCATAAAACTTTCGTGCTGTGTTCTCATCAAATTGAAATGATTTGAGACTCACTATCTGGAAGCCTTTCTCCTCAAACCTTGAAATAATTTTTCCAACCAGCCCCTTTTTAAAGCCATCAGGCTTTACAACGATGAGGGTTTGTTCTAAATTAGACATCAATCATTCCTATTTTTTAACCTTAATTCCGCCTTTGACGTACTTTCGTGTCCACTTGAATTTTCTGGGGTCACGTTTTAACCTCAGGTTTTTCTTACATTTTGGGGAACACGTCCATTGAATAGATCCGTCGTTTTTTATCAACATCATACCTTCATGTGTAGGTATATGTTTTCCACAAAAGAAGCAATTACGTAGAGAACTGGCTGCTTTACTCATTGGGCAACACTATTTTATCTTCCTGGCCTCTCTTTCAGTCTCTCTCAACATGAGGATATCTTTCATTCTAACGGAGCCTTTTACATTTCTAGTAAGAATTCGACCTTTGTCCTTTCCTTCTAAGACCTTTACCCTAACTTGGATTACTTCGCCGGCGATGCCTGTTCTACCAACTATCTGGATAACTTCTGCTGGGGTTACCCTTACTTCTGCAGCTTTACTCATTAGTAATATCACTCCTTCTTGTCTTTAATACTAGATAATGTTCCAATTACCTGGTCGACTATATGTTGACCTTCACCTGCATCAATTATTGTTGCTGCAGCAGACCCAACTTCAATTCCTAGTGATTCTCCTAATTGTTGCTTACTTGGTACAAAAATGTACGGAGTGTTTCTCTCTTCACATATTATAGGGATATGTGCGACGACCTCTGGGGGTTGAACATCTTCAGCTATTATCACCAGTTTGCCAATTCCCCTTTCTATTGCTTTTGTGGTTTCATTGGTTCCTTTTCTAACACTTCCGCTTTGTTTGGCTACTCTAACTGCCTCATACACTGCATTCACAAGATCTTTTGGAGTTTCAAATTTTACATAAAACGGTTTACTCATTTTATAATCCATCACCCATTGGGATCATCTTTAATCTACTGAATAGAAGTAGAGGCGTATTAAAAATGTTGCCGACCAAAATATTATTTTCCTAGAGTTTCCTTGACTAGTCGTGTATATTCATTAACCTTAGAATTAATGAGTAATTCGTCAGTAGATTCTCCATAAATTCTGATTAAAGGTTCAGTACCACTGGGGCGAAGCATCAACCAGCTTTCTTCATCAAACCAAATCTTAACACCATCAAGTGTTTCAATCTTCATCGGGCTACCATGATTTTTCAATGTGTCCATCACTTTTTGAATCAATCCCATTTCAGCACATTGAAATTTGGACTTGTATTGGTAAACCTGAGGAAGAGAAGAGAGTAGTTCTGAGAGTGGCTTTTCTTCTGATGCCAACAAATCCAACATCAATGCGGTTGTCAGCGCGCCATCTCTCACATGATTTAATACTCCGTACATAAAACCCCCGTTTTCCTCCATTCCAATGATAGCATTTTGCTTAACCATTTCCCGAGAGACTTCAACACTTCCAACTTTCGTATGAATAATCTCTGAACCATTATCTTGTGCAATTTTTGACAGGACATGAGTGGTGTTCACTGGACAAACTATTTTCGCTTTCGGGTGTTTTTCTGAGATCAAGTATTTGGCCAATAAGGTTCCAGATTTGTCACCCCAATGAACGGTTCCCTGTTCATCACAAAATATGGATCTATCTCCATCTCCATCATAGGCAGCGCCAATATCAGAATTAGTTTCCTTTGCAATAAAACTTAGTAGACTGAGGTTCGATGGCGTAGGCTCCGATCCTCTTCCAGGAAAATTTCCATCGACAGTTCCATTAACAGTTATTACAGTACATCCAAGTTTTTTGGCCAGCTCTGGTGCGACTATCGCTTGGACTCCATTTCCTAAATCCATAGTCACTTTGAATTTTCGTTTCTTAATTTTGTCTACGTTTACTAATTTTAAAACATCATCAATATAGTCGTCAACTATCATTTCTTCTTTGAAATTTCGACCTAATGTTCTTGAACTAATAAAGGATTTATTTTCAAAAATCTGTTCCACCACTGACTCGTCTTCTCTTGATAATTCTACCCCATCATTGGCTATTGGTTTCACACCATTGTATTCCGGAGGATTATGTGATGCTGTTATCATAATACCGCCTTCATATTGATTTTTTTTAGTTGCATACTGAAGACAAGGTGTGGGCAAAACACCTGCATCCACCGTGTCCAGACCATTTGAATTCAGGACCGCAGTAACAATGTTAAACATGATATTGTTTGAGTTTCGGCCATCTCTTCCGACCAAAATGGAACCTTCTTTGTAATAAGCTGCAAGTGACCGAGTAATATCCAATAAGAAATGAAGAGAAAGATCTTGCCCAAAAACTCCTCTAATTCCATTAGTACCAAAAAGTGGCATATTCTTATTCATCATAACTAAACACCAATATATTCTAAATAATAGATAAATTTGGTCGGCTAACTTTCAATAGGCAGACAATTAGATGCGGGGGTTGCCAAGCTAGGTCAACGGCGCAGGTCTCGCAAAAAGCGAGTGCGATGCTTAGAATGGATAACATTCACATTCCTAGATCCCTGTTCCTTAGGGATTCGTGGGTTCAAATCCCACCCCCCGCACACAAATTTAGAAATAAATATTTGATTGTTCATTATACTTTGGTTTCAATTAATCCTAATCGATCAACACTTTGGAAAAAACATCGAAAAGATTCAATCAAGAGCTGCATATTTTCTTGTGATTTTCATCATGAAAATGAACGTCACAAAAATCTCCATTACATTTGTAACAATGCCATCCTGACAGCGTATAGCAAACTGAACATTTTCGTGTAGGGTTATTATAATCAAAATCCCTTCTTGACTTTTTGAAAATTTTTTGTTTCTGCTCCGGGCTCATTTCTTGCAAACCAAATTGTAAAGATAAAACGTGGAGAACATATCTATACTAGTCTTTTAAACATAAATCCACTAAAAGTGTATTTATCATCGCTTTAGAATTGGAATCAGCTTATTTAAGTATTAGTGTTATGAATTTTAGAATCCTTTAATTTTGAGGCATTTTAATCCATTGTATTCATGAACAGAAATGACAGGCTATTGGTCGAGGTAACAGTTGTAGGTGAGGACAGAAAAGGCGTTGTTGCTGATGTAACCAATTTCATTTTTAAAAATGATGGAAATATTGAGCAAATTAATCAAAATGTTATAGGTGGACTTTTTGGGATGCAGCTGGAAGCGTCATTTCAACAACATGATTTTAAAAAAGCAATATTTGATAGCGAACTAAAAACTCTTGCAAAAAAATTAAAGATGGAAGTGAAAATTCACTATCAAGAATCTAAAAGATTGCAGAACATTGCGATTTTTGTTAGCAAAGAAACACACTGCCTTGTTAAATTGTTGGACGCAAAAACATCTGGCGAACTTCATGCGAATATTGTTGTCATAATAGGAAGCGAAAATACTACAAGTTCTATTGCAGAGAAATACAATATTCCATTTTACCACATAGTACATTCCCAGCAGCCGGACGCAGAGAATGAAATCCTGGACGTACTAGACCGCTATAATGTAGATTTGATAGTTCTGGGAAGATACATGAGGATGTTGACTCCAAACTTTGTGTGGCGATACCCAGATAGGATAATTAACATACACCCATCCTTACTACCTGCGTTTCCCGGTGCGTATGCATATGTGCAGGCATATGAAAGAGGCGCAAAAATTGTTGGATGTACTGCCCATTTTGTGACAGAAGACCTCGACCAAGGACCTATTATATGTCAGGAGTCATTTAGAGTGAGGCAAGGAGATACTGTAGCGTCAATAAAAAGAAGGGGACAGAAACTTGAAGCAGTAACATTGCTAGAAGCAGTAACGCTATACCTAGAGAACCGGATACAAGTGAACTGGGGAAGGGTTGTCATAAAAGACAGAAAATAAATATGTGCAAATAAGTTAATTGTTAACTAATAAGTTCAAGATTTATTTGATTAGTTTTATAACTTAGTTGAATATCTGTTATACTAATGTCCTTATATAATCTCAAAAATTATGAGATAAAGAGTGGCAAGAAGATAATAATTCCATTAGGATCAATGGAACAACATGGACCACACCTTCCTATAAGTACCGATACAATAATTGCAGAGTATCTTGCAAACCAGCTTACAAAAAAAATACCGTCGTACGTCCTTCCTGGCATTCCTTATGGAGTATCATTCGAACACAGACCATTCTTCAATATTTCGATAAGTAATGATGTACTTTCGGAACTCCTAAGTCAAATCTGTATTTCTTTGGGAGAAAATGGTTTTAATCAAATAATTATACTAAATGGCCACCGTGGTAATATGGGAGTTCTGCAATACATTCCTCAAATAGTAGAAAGGAATAACCCAAAAATGAATGTGTTTGGAATCAACTATTGGCATTTGATTGAAAGGGAATTTGATCATGGTGGTTTTGTAGAAACTTCATTAATGCTTGCCATTGAACCAGAACTGGTCCAAATGCAGAATGCTAAACGAGGGCATTTGAACAAAAAAATATTGCATTCTTCATATTCAACTTTTCTTAGTAATACCTCGTCATTTAAGATCACTAGAAATGGTGTTTTGGGCGATCCCAGAAAAGCCACTAAAGAAGAGGGCAAGAAAATAATATCAATCACAATGAAGAATCTGGTAAGAACATTAAAAGAACTAGATGATCTGCTAATTATGTAGATATATTTTAAATCTAACATTTATTTTTGATACCACTAAATCTGAAAATGTTAAATGAATAATAAAAAAAAAGTATTCATGTATAGAATGCCAAATTATTATTAACTTTAATATAGACCTTCATTAAGGAATACCATAGGTAATGATATAGATGTCTGTCGACATGGCTGTAAAGATACTTGACGAAAGTTTGGGTAAAATAGTCTTGATAAAACTCAAAGGAAGTAAAGTAATTCGTGGAAATTTACATGGTTTTGATCAACATATGAATTTGTTACTAGACAATTCAGTAGAATTGCTAGACGAAGGAAAGTCAAACGAAATAGGAACCATTGTTGTAAGGGGAGATAATGTTGTTATGATATCTCCACCACCGGTCTGATAGGCTAAATTTGAAACATTTGGAGGGAGATTAGAATGACAAAAGGAACAACGTCGATGGGGAAATTCACCCGAAAGAGTACTCACATAAGATGCAGAAGATGTGGTCATAACGCGTTTCACAAGAGAGACAAGCGTTGCGGAAAATGCGGATATCCAGATCCAAAAACACGAAAATACAATTGGATTAAACGTAGAGTAATTTAGATATTCTAAGGACAAAGCTTAACAGTATGTTGTAATTTAATACCTTAAATTGGACTTGCTTATTGCATCATTTTCAATTGGTTTAGGTGCAATATCTTCATTAGTTTTTCATCAAATTAGAAAACATAGAATTGTGAAATTACGGACTAAGAAAAAGAACAATAAGAAGGACGATTATTTTGACAGCAATAAAGATAGTTCCGATCTTCAAATGATGAAAAATGAGTTAGATTCGTTGGAAGTTGAAAGATCAATAATTACTAGTTCTGTGAGAAAAATACACGAAACTTTCAGACAAGGCAAGCTCAGTCAATTGGAGTTTGATAGACTAATGATAAAGTATGCTGAAGATTTAGGAAAATGTGAACAAGAAATGGAGCAGACCCGATCAGTTGTTGATCTTTACGAATTAAGCTCAATAAAAAACAATCTTGTTTCTATAATAGAGGACAAGATCAAAGTTATAGACGCAAGATTGAGTGAGATCTCAAACGGTAATGTCAAGATGTTGACGAGACAACCTAAACAATCAAGTCATGATACCACATATCAAGATCTTGCTAATACCTCATTGGGTCAAGGAAACCTGGAAAAGTCACTGCAAATGGAGGCAGAAAAGATAAAGAATTTGGAGTATGAAATCACTCAAGCGCTTGAAAAACTTGATAGTTATGAATCCCGTAAATCAGAATCAAAATCAGCAGAAACGGGGAATGAACAGATTTTAGAAAAGAATTTGGATCAATCCAGTACCCTGAATGTAACTAACAAAAAGGATCCGCTTAGAAATTTCACATCATCAGACTAGATTAGAAAAATTAGATGGAAAACACTATTTCTAAGGATCCGCAAATTTCAGATTTGATTATTTCCCTATTCTGAACATTTTAGTACCACAAGTTGAGCATATTCCTTGGGTTGCCGGTTTTCCATTTTTCATTGTTATCTTCTTTTCATCGTTCATAGTCCTTTTCTGTTTACACTTTACACAGTATCCTTCCATAAAAAATAGAATTCATGTGTGCATAAAAACATTATGGATTGAATCTTTATTTTGACAAAAGACCCCGCAATCATTGTTCCAAATAGGAAAACTATATAAAATTTGATCTACTAACGTACATTTTCCTAACTATGCCTATGTAGCATCACAAATATTCAAATTTACCAAGATTAATGGATTTGGTGGTGTTTTTTATCATACGAAAACTAAACTATGTCATTTTAGATTTCATCGCATGTTGAAAATTTATAAATAATCTAAAACTTCGTTGATTCTTAAATGAAAATTACTGTAATAGGCGCCGGAAGGGTAGGGTCCTCAGTGGCATTGAATTGCTCATTGAGAGAACTAGGGGATACTTTGCTTCTTGATATTGTGGAGGGTTTGCCTCAGGGTGAGGCAATGGATATTAACCATCAACTGGCAGAACGCGGAATAGATTGTATCGCACAGGGTTCTAATAATTATGAAGATATGAGGGGATCTGACTTTGTAATTGTTGTTGCGGGAGTTGGCAGAAAGCCAGGCATGACGCGTATGGATCTGCTCAAAACAAATGCTGACATAGTAATGGCGGTGTGCGACAAAATTAAGAGTTATGCTCCAAATTCAAAGATAATTGTAGTTACAAATCCGCTTGACCCATTGACATATCTCGTACTAAAGTCACTTGGTGGAAAAAGAACCCAGATAATGGGTATGGGAGGAATGCTAGATCTGTCGAGATTTAAGGAACACATAAGTACGATTACTGGAATATCTAGAAATTCTGTTCAAGCTATGGTAATAAGCGAACATGGCGAGAACATGCTACCACTTGTTAGATTCTCAAGCTTGGGTGGGATACCATTAACTGAATTTATATCCGCAGAACAATCAGAAGATCTTACGAACAAGACTAAAAAGATAGCAGCTGAAGTAATTTCATTGAAAGGCGCGACAGTCTATGCTCCTGGAAACGCAGTGTCAACAATGGTAGAAAGTATTGTAAAAAACAAAAAAACAATTCTACCAGTATCCGCTTTACTTGAAGGTGAATATGGATATCACGATGTATGTATAGGTGTGCCTTGCGTCTTGGGTCATAATGGTGCGGAGAAGATAATTGAATTAAAGCTGAATGAAAGTGAAATGAAAGTCTTTGACCTGGGAGTGCAGAGTGTAAAAAATGCAATAAAGAGTTTCTCACTATGAACTTGGAAACAACAAACGAAATTACAGAGAAATGGAACTTAAAGAAATTTTAGAAAAGCTAGCAAAGGGCGAAATATCTGTTCGTATGGCAGAACAAGAATTAAGACTCTTTTCAATTGAGTACGTAGAAAAAAATTTAGCAAAAATAGATCCACTGCGGGAATTAAGAAGCGGAATACCAGAAGTTATTCTTGCTCAAGGAAAGGAGCTGAAAGATCTCTATAAAATTATTCTCGCTACAGTATTTAAAAAAAGATTTGCTGTCATAAGTAAAGTTAAGCCAGAATACATGGAGAAGTTACGTAAAAAATTTGAAAAGGAAAATCTGAAAGTTGAATTGGGAATTAACACGATATTAGTGTCCTCAAAGTCCCACAAATTTCCTACAAAGAATGGCAAAGTAGGCATACTTTGTGCTGGAACTTCGGATATTAAAATTGCTGAGGAAGCAAAAATTATGGCGCAAGTAATGGGCAGCGAAACTGTGGTAGAATATGACGTAGGTATCGCAGGAATTCATCGAACACTGAAGGGCATCGCGAAAATGATAAACTCTCAAGTTCACATAATAATTGTAGTAGCTGGAATGGAGGGTGCATTAGGTTCTTTTGTTTCTTCAGTAACTGACATACCTGTAATTGGAGTTCCAACTTCAATAGGGTATGGATTTGGTTCTAATGGGGTTGCAGCGTTGGCATCTATGCTTCAAACTTGTTCAATGGGTATGACCGTCGTAAATATTGATAATGGAATAGGCGCGGGTGCCTTTGCTGCGATGGTAGCAAACAAGATGTCAACTGAACCTAAACCCAAAATGAAAGCAATATAATGAAGATTTATAAGTAATTCATAATCTTGTCAAATTTATAAATAGGATAGACAGGTGAATTTTCAGTTTATGGTTTATACTTCCACACTCAGAAGAATAAGAGAAAGAAAAACAAATTACAGAAAGAGAGAAAAATTGCTTATTGGCAAAAAGGATTTTGTAACCGTTAATGTAAGTGATCAAAACGTTTCAGCTCAACTAATAAGGCCGGATCTCCTCGGAGACAAGGTGATGGCATCTGTACATAGTAACGAATTACTATCATATGGGTGGAAGGGTTCACGCAAAAATATACCTTCATGCTATCTGGTCGGTCTTTTATTAGGTAAAAAATGTCTCCAAAAAAAGATTACGAGCGCAATATTGTATATCGGCAAGAGACACTTTACGACAAAAATCGCAGCATGCCTGAAAGGTTTATCTGAGGCAGGATTAGAAATGCCATTTTCAAAAGATATTATTCCTTCTGAAGAAAGAATTCAAGGAAATCACATTGCAGAATACGCAAAAAAAATAAAGACAAATGATGATCTTTACAAATCACGTTTTTCGTCAAACTTGGGATTAGGTTTGGATCCAGAAAAATATCCTAGTCATTTTTCAGAAGTAAAGGACAGGATTGTAAATGATAAGAGTGAAAAGAAATCAGATAAATCGTCTAAAGCTACTAAGTCAAAATCGTCCAAGAAAAAAGGAGATTCAAAATGAGCAATCCTAGAAGAGATGAACAAGTAACAGTATGGAAGCCACGCACTGCTCTGGGACAGATGGTTATAGAAAATAAGATTAGTTCAATGGAACAGATTTATGAAAATGGTATGCGTATTCAAGAATCTGAAATAGTAAAACACTTGCTTCCGGATATAAAGAGCCAAGTTGTGCACGTAGGAATAGTACAGAAGCAAACTGATGCTGGAGAAATGACAAGATTTAGTGCGCTCGTTGCTGTTGGTAACGAAGCGGGATGGTTTGGGATCGGAATGGGTAAGGCATCTCAAATGAGAATTGCTATAGACAAGGCAACAATTAACTCATATCTTCACATAATTCCAGTGAAATTAGGTTGTGGTAGTTGGGAATGCCGATGCACGCAATTGCATTCGATACCTTTTAATGTGCGAGGAAGAGGCGGAAGTGTGAAAGTAGAGATTCTACCAGGACCAAGAGGATTAGGACTTGTAGCGGGTGAAAATATAAAAAATCTGTTAAAACTCGCCGGAATAAAGGACGCATGGACAAAATCATTCGGATCTACCAATACAATGACTTCTACTGCTATGGCAATATTTAATGCTCTAAACTCAACTTACATCACAGGGTGAATAAATGGCATTATTAGTAGTTAGAATGAGAGGAACCGTAAATGTGCCATATTGGGCACTGACTACACTTAAGAATCTCTATTTGAACAAGAAATTTTCTGCCACTCTCGTTCCCGAAACAACGAATTACTTGGGGATGTTAAGAAAGATAAATCAATGGGTAGCATGGTCAAAAGCGGATTCAGATATAATAAAAACCTTGATTGAGAAAAGAGGTAAAAAGAAAAGCCCAACATTAGAATCAAAGGATGAAAATAAGAGTAAATCTGATTACAAGGGCATTGATGAATTGGTAGATGTCATTGTAAATGATAAAATAAAATTCTCAGATCAAAATAATATTAAACCTTGGTTTAGCTTGAATCCACCCAAAGGCGGTTTTAAAAAGAATACTAAAAGACAGTTCTCAGATGGCGGTATCCTTGGCAATAACAAGGAATTGCTTGAAATTGTAAAAAGAATGGTATGACTTTGTTGAAGAAAAAATGAGTTTTACATTTATATTTACACTGTTATTTTGATTGTATAAGGTATATCATACATGGCAACTAGATTGAGAAAAAGCCGCAGACATCGAGGTACAAGATATTGCGGATGGGGTCAAATAGGACAGCATAGACAATCTGGTAGCCGGGGTGGAATAGGCGGAGGAGGAAAACATAAGCATTTTTGGATTCGAACTGTAATTGAAGAACCCGACCATTTTGGACATGATACACTTAACTCATATAGTAGATTTTTAGTCAAAAAATGGATTAATTTGAGAGATCTTAAGAATCTCTCACTTAGATTCAGTGGTAAAAAGGAAGAAAAAACTATTCTGGATCTTCGATCATTAGGTATTCAAAAACTCTTGGGCGGCGGCAACATCAGCGAAAGTTATGTAATTAAGGTAGCACAAGCATCAGCAAGTGCTAAAAAGAAAGTAGAGTCGGCAGGAGGTAGTATAATTTCAAATGACCACAGTGCACAATGAAAGTATTGTAAGAACAGTAGTCAAGAAAGTCTCGGCTTACATTCCTCAAGTTGAGAAGCCTAAAAAGAAGATTGGATTAAGTGAGAAATTCATTTGGTGCGGAATTGCACTACTTGCATACCTTGTTATGGGTCAAATTCCGCTTTATGGAGTAACAGATTCACCACAATTTGATTTCTTGGCATTTGCGAGAGTCATATTTGCTGCACAACAAGGAACATTACTAGAATTAGGAATAGGTCCAATCGTTACTGCAGGTCTGTTGATGCAGCTATTAAAGGGCTCAGAGTTAATTAAGCTAAATTTCAAGGACCCCGATGATAGGTCTCTCTTCACATCTGCAACAAAGATAGTTACTATTATCGTCATTATTGCAGAGGGTGCACTTTATGGTGTTAGTGTATATGGAGGTTTGCTTGCTCATCCTAGTCTTATTCCTATCTTGATTGGACAACTTATTGGGGCCAGTATTGTTGTAATGTACCTAG